>JAEEGL012562440.1_pt1 | contig 11468 bp, 6 predicted proteins | sample 9134231 | NCBI WGS metagenome assembly JAEEGL01 (sample SAMN16246548, study PRJNA631951) | gut metagenome | biome: gut microbiome; feature: rumen; material: fiber-attached | host: Bos | place: Iran: Karaj | collected 2018-10
AGATACATAATGCCGTGAAGATTGGTGATGATTTGGAAACAGCAATACTTAAGTTGTCCAGACTCACTACTTCATTGCGTTATTTCAATATAATAAGCGGAAAAGAAGAAGGATATTACTTTAAGGCAGTAAAAGTTGAAGACTTGAGGAAAAAAGTTTTAGAACGTCAACAATGTGTTCTCGTTGGTATAAACAGTTTAACAGTCAAATTTAACAAAAACTATAAAGTAATTGGAGTAGGCTTGTGAGCATAGACATAAAAATACTAAATGATGAAAATAAGGTAAAGGATTGGAAAAAAGTTTCATCCGAAATCATAGATGCCTTAAAGAATGATGTTGCAACAAAAGATGGTGTCTTTTCAACATCTTCTAATGGCGTTGTTCCTAGCCCAACATCAACAGACGCAGGATTTTTAAAGGCAGATGGTACTTGGGCGGAACCTCCGCATCCAACATTCCAATCTGTTCCTGCCATTGGGGTTACATCAACACCTGGATTTGGTGAAACTTTTGCAATGCCAAGGGTGGCAAGAGATAACAAAGGACATGTAAGTACATTAGAATCTGTAACAATTACAATTCCTAATGCAACTGCAACTACTACAACAAATGGATTAATGTCAGCAGAAGATAAAATCACAATTGATGGACTTCCAGAAACATATGCAACAATAGCAAGCCCAACATTTACAGGAACTCCAAAACTCACTGTATCTCCAACAAGTACAGATGACAATGCAATTGCTGACGTAAATTATGTAAATTCAAAAATCAATGATAAAATTGCTGAAGCAGATGCATTGATATATAAAGGAACTGTAGCAAGCGCATCGGAACTTCCTGCTAATCATAAGACAGGTTATGTATACAAGGCTTCTGAAGATTTCGTTCTTGGAAGTGTTAATGTAGAACTTGGCGATATGATTATTTGCAGGGTTGACGGAACCGCAAGGAATACTACCGATTGGGATGTCATTCAAGGAAATATTGATGGTGCTGTTACTGGTCCAGCTACTTCAACAACAGATAATATTGCATTATTCAACAATGCAACAGGAACAGTAATTAAGGATAGTGGAAAGAAGTTGTCTGATTTTGCAACTGCTGGACACGAACATACTGTTTCTGAAATTACAGATTTTCCTGAATTAGCTACTGTTGCAACGAGTGGTAGCTATAATGACTTAAGTGATAAGCCAACAATTCCAACAATTCCAAGCATTTCTATTTCCACAAGCGGAAGTGGTGATGCTATTATTGATGTTACAGCTACAGAACACGCAATCACTGTTACCAAGGGTGGTTCTTTTGCAACAACTGGACACAATCACGATGGAGAATATATCAAGAATGTTACTGTATCAGGAACAGGCAATGGCATTTCCGCAATAAGTGCCACAAATGGAACTATTACAGCAACAAAAACTGAATTTCTGACAACGGAAACAAAATTAAGCGTATCCACAAGTGGTTCTGGAAATGGTGTTGCTGGCGTTACAGTAGATAACCACGCCATAACCATTCAAAAAAGTGATTTTGCAACATCTGGACACAACCACGATGGTATATATCTAAAGGACATTGATGCTACTGTAACAGGAACAGGTGATGCAATCGTAGCAATTTCAGCAACAAATGGAACAGTTACAGCTACAAAGGGTGGTTCTTTTGCAACAACTGGACATACCCACGAACAATACTTGACTGCTCACCAAGAACTTCCCACATTGTCAATTTCTACAAGTGGAACAGGAAATGTTATCAGTGCAGTTAGTGTTGACGACCACGCAATTACAGTTACAAAAGGAAATGTTGTAACAGAAGTAACATCCACAGTCACAGGTGATGGAAATGCCGTTACTGCAGTTAGTGCTACTGGAAATACCATTACTGTTACAAAGGGTGCTAATTTCAGTACATATGGACACACACATCCAACGCCAGATGTTGAGGTTACTTCAACAGGTGATGGAAATGCCGTTACAGCTATTGCAAAGAATGGTCACGGAATTAGCGTTACAAAGGGTGCATCATTCAGCACGGAAGGGCATACCCACGAACAGTATTTGACTTCTCACCAACCATTACCAACATTATCCATTACAACAAGTGGAACAGGCAATTCAGTTGATGGTGTCACAGTTGATGGACACGCAATCACTATTTCAAAGGGTTCTACATTCAGTACTGAAGGGCATACACACAGTCAATATCTAACTGCTCACCAACCACTTCCTACAATTCCAAACTTAAGTGTTTCCACAAATGGAACAGGAAATGGTGTATCAGAAGTATCTGTTTCAGGACACGCCATTACAGTAACTAAAACAGATTTTCTTGAAGAAATTGGTTCAACTACAAGCGGAATAGGAAATGTCATTACCGCAATAAATGCTTCTGGAAATACTGTTACAGCAACAAAGGGATTGACAGCATTAACTGGTGTTTCTGCAACAGTTAGTGGAACTGGAAATGCCATTACAAGTATTACATCTTCTGGTGATAAGATTACTGTTACAAAGGGTTCTACATTCAGTACGGAAGGGCATACACACTCACAATATCTGACTGCAGCTCCTAATTTATCAATTTCTACTACTGGAACAGGAAATGCCATTGATGCAATCAGTGTAAATGGTCACGCAATTACAGCTACCAAGGGTGCTACATTCTTGACAGCACACCAAACAATTCCTGATGTAACATTAGCTACTACAGGAACAGGTGAAGCAATTGCATCTGCTACAGCAGATGGACATAAGATTACATTTACAAAAGCACTTCCTGCAGGAACAAAGGCACAGTTAGACGCAGGCACAGATACTACTAACAGTGTATGGGCACCAAAGGAAATTGCTGATTATGTAAAGGGTAAGCTGGGTGAAAATGATGCCCTAGTATATAAGGGAACAGTCAGTGCCGCCGATGGACAGACAAACGGACTTCCAAATACACATACAGTAGGTTGGACATATAAGGTTGCAGTCGCTGGAACATATGCAGGACAGGCTTGCGAAGTTGGCGATATGATTATTTGTTCCACAACAGGAACAGCCGCTAACAATGCACATTGGGATGTCATTCAAAGAAATATTGATGGTGCAGTAACTGGACCAGCTACTTCAACTACTGATGATATTGCAGTATTTGCCGATGGTTCTGGAAAGATAGTTAAGGATAGTGGCAAGAAATTAAGTGATTATGCTCTTGCAACACACGCAGTTTCAGTAACAGTATCAGGAACAGGCAATGTCATTTCCACGGCAAGTGCTTCTGGACATTCTGTTACATTGACAAAGGGTGTTACAGCATTAACAAATGTTTCTACATCTGGAACAGGCAATGGTATTACATCACTCAGTATTGCAAATGGAACTATTACGGCTTCAAAAGCCAATTTCCTGACTACAGAAACACAATTAAGCGTATCTACAAGTGGAACAGGAAATGGTGTTGTTGGTGTATCTGTAAGCAATCACGCCATTACAGTCCAAAAGACTGGTGATTTTGCTGAATCTGGACACAATCACGATGATGTATATCTAAAAGGCATTACATCTACTGTCACAGGAACAGGAAATGCAATCACTTCAATCAGTGCTAGTGGTGACAAGGTTACAGCAACATTAGGAAAATCTTTTGTTGAAACTGAAACACAATTAAGCATTACTACAAGCGGAACTGGAAATGTTGTTAATGGCGTAAGTGTTTCCAATCACGCAGTTACAGTTACAAAGGGCAGTGCATTAACTACAATTACATCAACCACAACTGGAAGTGGTGATGCAATCGTTGCAATATCAGCAACAAATGGAACTGTTACAGCTACAAAGGGCGGTTCTTTTGCTACAACAGGGCATACACACAGCCAATATCTAACCGCACACCAAACACTTCCAAGCATTAGTGTATCAACAACTGGAACTGGTGATGCTATTATTGCAATAAGTGCTACTAATCACGCAGTTACAGCTACAAAGGGCGGTTCTTTTGCAGCAGCTACGCATACACACGGAAATTATGTAAGCAATGCAACAGTATCAGGAACAGGAAATGCTGTTACTTCATTGAATGTTACAGGGAATACATTAACTGGTACATTGGGAACAAAGTTTAGTGTAGATGGACATACGCACAGCCAGTATTTGACTGCACACCAACCACTTCCCACAATTCCTAATTTATCAGCAGCAACAACTGGAACTGGAGTTGCATTCAATTCATTCAGTGTAGATGGACATTCCATTACAATGAATAAGGGATTCACGGAAACTCAATTAAGTGTTTCTACAACTGGAACAGGCGGTGTTGTAACAGGATTAACAGTATCCAATCACGCCATTACAGTGGCAAAGAATGCTTCAATTCCAACAATCCCCAATTTGAGTGTTTCTACAAGCGGAACAGGAAATGGTGTAACAGCCTTAACTGTAAATGGTCACGCAATTACCATTACGAAGGGTGCTACATTCCTGACTGCTCACCAAACACTTCCAACCATTCCTAATATTTCAGTGTCTACAGCTACAAATGCTGGTAATTTCATTGAAAGTATATCCGCATCAAATCATGCCATAACTGCTACCAAAGATTATGCAGTAAAGAGTGTATCTTTTGCAGGAACAGGAAATGGATTGACAACTGCTTCCGTAGCAAATGGTGTTTTGACAATAACAAAGGGTGATTTTTCAACACCTGGACACACTCACAGTCAATATATAACATCACACGCAAACTTGACTATTTCCACATCAGGTGATGGTGTTGCTGTTGATTCTATTGATGTGAATGGTCACGCCATTACATTGAATAAGGGCTTCACGGAAACACAATTAAGCGTATCCACAAGCGGAACAGGAAATGGTGTTTCTGGATTGACTGTAAACGGACACGCAATTACTGTAAGCAAGATGAACTTCACAACTGGAGCTCATCCAACCATTCCTAACTTAAGCATTTCTACAAGTGGTACAGGCAATGGTATCTCCGCAGTATCAGTTAGTGGTCACGCCATTACTGTTACAAAGGCAGAATTTACAACAGGTGTAATTCCAACTATTCCTAATTTGACAGCCGCAACAAGTGGAACTGGTGTTGCATTTAATACCTTTAGCGTTAGTGGACATAAAATCACAATGAGCAAGGGTTTTGTGGAAACACAGTTAAGCCTTGCTACTAGTGGAACTGGTAATGGTATTTCTGACATTGCGGTTGATAATCACGGAATTACTATTACAAAGACTAACTTTACTACAGGTGCTCATCCAACAATTCCTAACTTAAGTGTATCCACAAGTGGAACTGGTAATGTTGTTAGTGGATTGACTGTAAGTGGACACGCAATTACAATATCCAAGTTAAATGCAATAACATCTACACCAAGCATTTCATTAGCTACTACAGGAACTGGCGAAGCATTTATCGGTGCTTCAGCTTCTAATCATACAATCACCTTTACAAAGGGACTTCCTGCTGGTACTAAGTCACAGTTAGATACAGGAACAGATACTACTAATAGGGTATGGCCTGCAAAAGAAATTGCAACATATGTCACAAGCAAGGTTGATTCAAAACTTGCCGAAAATGACGCAATGATTTACAAGGGAACTGTATCTGGAACTGCTGGACTTCCTGCTACACACAATGCTGGTTGGACATATAAGGCATCAACTAATTTTACAATTCCCGCTGGCACAGTATATCCTCAAAGGGCAATTGAAGTTGGCGATATGATTATCTGTAATGCTGATGGAACAACAGCAAATGTTGACCATTGGGATGTCATTCAGACAAATATTGAAGGTGCTGTTACTGGACCTACTACTGCAACAACAGATGATATTGCATTATTTGTTGATGCAAACGAAATTAAGGATAGTGGAAAGAAGTTATCGGATTTTGTCCCATCAACCAGAACAGTTAATGGATTGGCATTATCTTCCAATATATCGTTAACAGCTGCTAATGTAGGTGCATTACCTTCAGGTGGAACTGCAGTAGCCGCAACAACAGCAACGAAATTAGGTTCAGCTACAGTAGGTTCTGGTACAAAGCCAATATTCTTAAGTGGTGGTACAGCTACAGCATTTACAGCTACAGTAGGTTCTCATACTCAACCTGTATTCTTAAGTGGTGGCACAATAACCCAATCTACTGCTGCTTTTTCATTTGAAGGACATACGCACAGTCAATATCTAACAAGTGTTCCTAACTTAAGCATTTCTACAAGTGGTACAGGTAATGGTATCTCTGCAGTATCAGTTAGTGGTCACGCAATTACTATTACAAAGGCTAACTTTACTACAGGTGCAATTCCAACTATTCCTAACTTGAGTGTTGCTACAAGTGGAACTGGTGTTGCACTTAATGGCATTACTGTTAGTGAACACGCTATTACAGCAGTAAAGGGTTTTGTGGAAACACAGTTAAGTCTTGCTACTAGTGGAACTGGTAATGGTATTTCTGATTTAAGTGTTAGCAATCATACCATTACAATGACCAAGACTAGCTTTACTACAGGTGCTCATCCAACCATTCCTAACTTAAGCGTATCTACAAGTGGAAGTGGTGATGCTATTGTTGGTTTGACGGCATCTGGACATGCAATAACATTAACTAAGGGTGGTTCTTGGGCGGCTTCAACACACGCATTATCATCCACAATAACAGGAACTGCAGATGCATTTAATAATATTAGTGTAAGTGGACACAATATTACAATGACAAAGGGATTTGCACAAACGCAGTTAAGTCTTGCTACTTCTGGAACTGGCAATGGTATTGCTGATTTGAGTGTTAGCAACCATACCATTACAATGACCAAGACTAGCTTTACTACAGGTGCTCATCCAACCATTCCTAACTTAAGCATATCTACTAGTGGAACTGGTAATGGCATATCTGCTATATCAGTAAGTGGACACGCCATTACTGTTACAAAAGCTAATTTTAGCACAGCAAGTATTCCTAACATTTCAATATCTACAAGTGGTTCAGGATCTGCAGTAACATCATTGAGTGCAAGTGGACACGCAATTACAGCAACAAAGAGTTCATTTGTAAAGGTGACGAATACTGTTCCAACAGCCGCTAATTCAACAGATGTTGCAAATGGTTCTGTAATAATATATGTTGAAGCAAGCTAAATCCAATAAAACTATATGAAATAATTGAAAAGGAAGGCGTGAGCCTTCCTTTTCTGTTTTAAATAGTGTATATAACTAGTTATATTAAATGTCCGATTTCTCTAAATGTGTTGTTTATACATTACAATATGAAGGAATTGATTCTTCAAAGGGCGGTTCATATGTTGACCATCCTAATGACAAGGGTGGTGCTACAAAATATGGTATTTCACTTGCATTTGCAAAAACTGTAAAAGACTTAAACTTAATGGATAAAGACGGAAACAGAATCATTACAAAGGAAGATATTAAGAAATTGACTTTTGATGATGCTGTTCAGATATATAAGAAATACTTTTGGGACAAGTTTGGACTTGACGAAGTAGAGGACAATCAAAAGGCTTTTCTAGTTTTTGATGCTTCTGTAAATCACGGCTCAAAAGGTGCCGCAAAAATCATTCAAAAATCACTTAATAAGATTGGATATAATCTGTTAGTGGATGGTGTATATGGTCCAAAGACAAAGGCTGCTTTGATTGAAGCTGACAGTCAAGAGTTTATTCAATCATTTCAAGAAACAAGAACACAATATTATGAAGCAATCGTCAGAGCTAATCCTTCGCAAAGAGTGTTTTTGAATGGTTGGCTGAATAGAATTAAATGGACAACGAGGGACTTGAATTATGTATAAATCAATCAAAGACTATGTTAATGAAGCTAATGATGAAATGAATGATGTTTCAAAAAAAGTATTGAAAATCATTAATGGATTTGGATTTACATTTGACCCAATTAACACATCCGCATTGAAAGCAAAGTTTCCTTGCATCGTATCAAAACGAGGAATTGATGTAATATGTGTGAATTGTTCAAGAAAAACAAAATGGTATACAATTTCAATTTCCTGCCCATTTGGTGACCCTGCTTTTACCATAAAGTTTAACAATGATGGTGCTGTAAACGATTTCAAGGTTATGAATGAATTAAAATCAGATTTAAGGTTTACTGAAAATGTTATGAGTGAATTAGCTAGGACTGACTTGAATAAACTAACAAAGGTTGAAAACTAAAATGAAAAGCATCAAAGAATATGTAAGCATAAACGAAACCAATCAAGACACAAAAGAAACAACGGCAAAGGTTATGTTGCTTTTGAAAAAGTATGGTTTCAAATTTGTTGATGGTAAATACGATGTTCCTGTTTTTTTAAATGGACATCCATACATAGAATGTTTCAAGAATGTTTATTATGGAAAAGTTGTTGTGGTTTGCGTGAAAGGAGAATTTAAGATTTCCACAGACCTATACAACAAATATACGTCAATGACACAAAGGGAATTGAAACAGTTTATTGTTGTGTTGCAAGATGCTAATAAACTAGCCGATGAACTTAATAATATGCGAAAAGATTTGTACAACAATCTTGAAAGAGTATGATGATTGATTTATCTAAACTGACATTTACACCAGAATCACTATTCATAGACATGATGATAGGTCTATTCATAGTGTTCTTGCTATTTTTTATTTCGTCCGTTGTTAAAAACAGGCATAGGACTAAATTATATACATTGATAATTAAGCCAGATGGTAATTTGTCAAAAGTGGGCATATCTTTTCTTTTCCTCTGGCTGATAATTTTATTTCAAGTAATTACAGGAAAAGAAATTACAGGATATTTCGTAGAACTTCTTGGTGTTATTTTTGCTGCCGAATTGGGCGAAAGGTATGTGGATAATAAGGCGGCATTGAATAATAATAAGATTGATGACATAAAGGATAAATTAAAGGAAGTTAATAAATCAGAAGTATCAGCACACGCAGAGTTTGATGACATAGATTTTTGAAAGTGAGAGAACAAAATGGCATTACAATTTCGTGATAATTCCACCTTTAAGAACTTTAAGGATATATTGAATTATTATAAGCAGTTATTTGAAGATGTTTTGAATACATCCGATATGACAAATAACAGCAATCATGGTGCAAATCCATATCTTCCTGACAAATGGGAACTACCAACGTCAAGTGAAGACACTACTGTTCAATATGTTTACAATCCTGGTTATAACTACTTGAAAGGATTGATAAACACTGTTGAAGCCACAAAAAATGGCATACACAAGGGATTACGCACATTATTCATTAATTATGATGACCCAGAAGAATTTTGGCAAGAAGATTTGAACTATAACCTAATCAATGCATATGCGGAAGGTTCTAGGGCATATCAATATTACAATAAGAAAACGCAGGAATTTGAAGAACGACCTGAATACTTTTGGACTCGTGGAAATTATTACGATATGCTCCCAATGGCAACTGCAGGAAGATATTTGTTGGCATATAAAAGCAGTGTTGAAAATGCCTGTTCAATTTTGGAACAGTATAAAACATTATTTTACAAGTACACCTGCGTATATAGCATTAGCAATGGTGAAAGTGATGGCATTATCTTGACATATGATATGGCTAATTCAACATACGCAGTAAGTTCTGGTGAAAACAGCTATTACGGATATTCAAATCCATATGGTCCAAATAGAAACAGTTGGGGACATAGTGGAGTTGGCAGTAGGTCAATATATTTCTACACAAGTTTTTGGAATGAATATTTGGCTGAACTCAAGAACAAGGTAGAAAATAGTGGAAGTAAAAATGTCAAGGCAATGCTGAAAATAGGGCAGAAAACACAGTACCCAGAACAAAATAATGACAGCAATGTCGTATATATCAAGAAATATTATGGCAACACATTATGGAGTGATTTATCAACTGGAACTAATGGTAAAGCAATAAAAAGCCAAAAGATAACAAATACGAAAACAATGTCCAATAAATGTGGCGAATACAAATCCAATATAAAGGTGAAATAAGAGGCATAGCATATGATTATACAAAATGAAGAACTTCGTAAAAATATGATGAAAGGTTGTAGTGGAAAAACTACAATAAACACGAATGACATTATCACGATGTCCGATACTGGTGACATATCATATGTTATTACTGATACCTTGGAAAATAATACCACACCAATATTGAAGGAAATCACATCAAATGACCCTGATGATGTTGTAAAGGTTGTCAATGAAAATGAAGAATATATTGGATTGTTGTCTATTGCCGATGATAAAAACACAAACGATATCATTGCATATTCAAATGATGGCAGTATCAAGACTTCATTTAACTATTCCGACTTGAAAGTGTCAAATGCAATATCAGATATTGACAGTGATAGTTTGAACATAATGTCAATGGCATTTTCCGATGCTGACAATACAATGTATTCAATCACTAATGACAACATACTTCAATATTATGTTCCACCAAAGGAAGGAATTGAAGAATATTGGCAGTATATGTATCCTGTTGATGACATAACCAAAGGACTTGGACAACTGAAATTAAAGTATAATGATGGTTATTTGTATATTATTGGAGTAGAACAGCAAGATTCATCGGAAATCTCTGATGATAGTTCTAATATTGGAAACAGTTATGTCATTTATCCAATCAAGGTTGCCGATATAGAAAAAACCAAGAAAGAATATACGGCATTGACGCCATTCAAGATTAAAATTACAGGAAAAACAGATACAGAAGCAAATATAATAAATTTCAAGACATTCACATATAAGAACATAACATATGCACTGATTATATTTTCGGACGTAGTGGTTGTCACGAAATATTATGATGGCGAATTGATGAAAGATGGCATAAATGATACCATATTCACAATAAAACCTTCTTCATATAATGCAAGCACCAATGTAATTTTGGATTCCGATTATTCATATTGTGGATTTGCTGATTTGGTGAAAAATAATTTGGAAACTGAAACAGATATTAATAATGCTAAAGATGCTTTACATCCATATAAAATTAATGATGTTGATTTATCATTGAATACATTTGGTGATATTTTTAAAGATATTTTTAATAATAATAAAACAATAATGCCATTTGTAACAGCAAATAAAAATGAGTTTTCTGAAAATGATGTTAATATTGAATACAGTAGTAATAGAACAGAAGTTGGTTCACTACCAACATTACAAGTTGATGGGTTCATTTACTTAAGAAAAAACAATGATGATAGTTATGAGCTTAATCAATATAATGAAGCAAAAACTCTTGGTGAACATAGTGGTTATGTCGATATAACTGATGAATCTGTAATTTATGTTAGAGGATTGTCAAATAAAACCATAACTACTGACAATAAATTTTTGCCAATAAAATTAAATCACGGACAATATTATAGTGTAGGAGATAATAATTGGTATCAGTGGAGATTGGATAATGTAATATTAGATTCTAATCCAACAAATCA
>JAEEGL012818798.1_pt1 | contig 11468 bp, 12 predicted proteins | sample 9134231 | NCBI WGS metagenome assembly JAEEGL01 (sample SAMN16246548, study PRJNA631951) | gut metagenome | biome: gut microbiome; feature: rumen; material: fiber-attached | host: Bos | place: Iran: Karaj | collected 2018-10
AATTATTACTAATACATCAAATACAGCGAAAACTACTATCCATATGAGATTACTGTCTCCTGTTGCTTTGGTCCTTGCAAAGATGATGTACATGATTGTTGCAATGATAGCGATTGTAACGCTTTCAATGATATTCGGCCAATAGAAATCGATATTTTTTTTCATAATGCAGTTTTTGTTTTGATATTACGCATCTGAAATCACTCACAAATGTGCGATGAGAGGTTACTTCTTCTTGGAGAAAAGACGCTTCAAGAAGAAAATCTTCTTGAAGTTGATCTGAGCGACGAACTCTCCATAATGACGGTAGTGAACATACTCCCACTTTTTTATGTGAGTCAGCTTAAGACTAGGATTTTCCTTGAGAACCCCTTTGACTATCTTATCGATAACTTGGTTAAGATAGCAAATTTCAGTGTCCCTGTCAATTTTATTCCGGTACTCAGTTTTATCCTTTATGTTTGTGAATAAATTTATACCTACACCGAGTTGCATAGGCCCTTCGATGTGGATGATTGTTTCAACTCCACATTCATATAATCTGATGAACCTGAGGTTTGTGATAGATTCTTCACTGAGAAGAGGCTTATACTTTTTACGTTTCATGTGTACACTAGTTTAAACGTTTAACATCCATAGTTACGTGCTCGAGGCAAACTAGCCCTACTCACCTTCTTTTGGTGGGGAAATAGACTGAGGTTCTTCGTCAGCGATGGGTTCGTATCCCATAAACTTTGCATCTGTGTAAAATCGCTCGGTTTTAAGTTGTATTTCTTTGTAGCTGTTGTCCCCCTGTTCGAGGAGATGATATACTTCAGGAATTTCTAGCTTTCCTTCGACTATTTCATAGTCTTTAAAATGGATGCGGAAATATTTAGCTTCATAATCATGCCATATGTCTATACCGACTTCAAGAATCCCATTTTTTTTGAGTTGTTCCTCATCATTGTTGACCTTAATGGTTAGATAGTATCGATCTTTATTTGGATAAAATTGATCGATGACGAATTTGAGTATGTACTTCATGGTGCTTTGTGTTTATGTTATGTTAATAATTTTATTTTTGTGCCCATAATGTAAATTATTATTCACATATGTCAAATATACCAGTAGTATTTTCTGTAAAAAATATTTTACACACTATAAATTCGGTAGTTTATGTGCGAGGAAATTTGTAGAAAAATTGCAAAATAATTGCTGGTTGTTCAATTATCTTTATTAATAATGTATATTATTAAATTGTTTTATGATTGTAATTATTATTGTTTTTATAATTTAATTCTTTAGAAATTCTTTCAACAAAGGATTTTAATATGTTTTCATTTCATGTAGAATAAAAATAGTTTTGTAATGAATTATCTTTAGATGTGTTTAGAGTCTCTAATACTCTTTGAGTTTGTAATGCAACTGCAGGTGCCGGATTTATAACAGTAATTTTATCTAACATATTATTTTCTTCTAATATTTCTTTTATTGTATTAATCAAGAAAGGGTAGTGAGTGCATCAAAGAACTATATGATCTACATTTGCATTTATCATAGGAGTGAGATATTTTGTTAGTAGATTCTTAGATTCTTCACTTTCTGTTTTATTTTGTTCTACAAGTTCGACTAATCAATCTCAAACTTCTTCTATTACCTTTACGTCTCATTGAAATTCAGTTAGAGTTCTATGGTATAATGCTCATTTAAATGTTCAATCTGTTGCTAATACTCAGACTACTCAAGTTTTAGAATGTAGTATTGCTGGTTTTATTGCGGGCTCCATTCATACAAATGGAATAGAATATTCTAATCTTAAAGTATTTATAGCGGCAGCTGTAGCGGTATTACATGCAACTACTATTAAATCACAATTTCATTGTTCAATTAAAAAATTGGTTAATTTTCTAGATCTATCTTGTAATTCTTTGGGTGATTTTCTTCAATAAGGGCAGTATGCTGAATCTGCAATATAATAAAAATCTTGATCTGGCATAAGTTTTGCTAGTTCTTTTCGTACTGATAATCATCAAATTCATGAATCAAATATTCAGATCATTATTCGTTATATTGGTATGATAGTAAATTATATTCTTCAGTATTATATGATGTTATTCATTCTTCATGCCATAATAGAAAATGTTTAATTCAAGTATCTAATGCCATTTTTGAACAGATTGTGCAGTATGGTTTTCAAGCTTTTGATATGTTTCAATCTTTATCTAAACGTATGAAGTATAAATCAGATCATTCAATTTGGTTTGGGTGGTTTCTAAGAGCATCCATAATAGCTCTTTGTTTTGCATGAATACAACATGTTTTATCTGTTATTTTTTTATGATAAGAATTTTTATCATAGGTGCATCTTCTTTGTGACTCTAAATTATGTGGTGGGGTGTTAAATCATTCTCATATGATTTCATCGTTTTTAATTATTACACATCAGCATTTAGATCTTTCACATGTAGCATTTTGAGCTATTTTTCATGCTAATTCAAAATATTTCTCAGCTTTTTTTGATTCTTCTCAGGTTAATACTTTCATTGTGATGTTTTGTATTCTAAACGTGAAAAATAGTATAATTCTATGGACAATTTTCAAGTAAATAGTTTGGATTGACTTATTATATGAAAATATATATACTGTGCCCAATCAAACAAAAGGAGGTGTAAAAGAATGAAAGAAAGTCTCGCTGTTCTCATGGACAAGCACATTAAGAAGAACGTCCAAGGATTGGACGAGAAGCAATGCGCAGAATGTCTCAGACAAGAAAAGCAGGTGCACGACCTCTTTCTGAGCTATCTGGTGTTGGGCGATGAGTGTGCGTCCATGGAGGAGAATGCTTTCCTGGGGGAGCTGAGGGGTTTCCTTAGCGAGTACGGTGAAGTGTATCCCCAAATCAAAGAATTCGTGCATTTGAATTAAGGCTGGAGAACCTCCAGCCTTAGTTTTATTTCGTTTTTTCTTTTGATGTTACTTTAGATTTTTTCTTTCATAGATCATAACGCATGATATCTATCCTGGTCGGTGAAGCGTTACAGAATTCATCAATAGTTAATATCAGACATCATTTTATACTTTGCATGAGTGTTATTGTTTCATATGTGTTTGTTTCTATTTTTGTCTGTATTAATGATAGTTCTTTATCTGTGATATCTTCATAATCATAGAAGTATGTAATAGAATTACTTAGCACCTTTTTTGACTCTTTTCATGCAGTAAATCATTCTATTTTCTGGCAGTTCTGATTGTTTAAGAATATAAGATAATCATCAAATTCATTTATATTCTTCTTAATATTAGAAAGTTTGTGATCATGAAAATATTTGAGAGCACTTTTAACTTCGTTTTTAAGATATCTAGCTATATGGAGTGAATCGCAATGTTTTGCAATTTCTTCGTATAGTTTATCTTTTTCCATTGTGATGTTTTGTTCAGGTTTCTTAGTCATGAATATTGCGAATTGCAATAAAATAGATCTTTTGGAAGAATTACATTTGGAACACGTTTATTTTTGTCTTTGATTTGATGTAGTTCAAAAGATGTACATCATGTGTAATTAATAAGATAGTATTTCACATTTTATTAGCCTCAACTAGAAGGTCTCAGATTTCTTGTGTGTATTCTCGATCTAGGTTTCATGTTGGTTCGTCAGCTATAATGAATTCGGGGTTATTAATCATAGCTCTAGCGATAGCGACTTTTTGTTTTTCTCATCAAGAGAGTGCCTTACAATCTAATTTGTTTATATCTTCAATATGTAGTTTTGATGTGATTGTTCTATATTTTGATTGTATAGTCGCATCGTTATCTCATTGTATTCTTAGAGGATATACGATATTTTCTTTTACAGATAATGTGTTGATTAACTTATAATCTTGGAAAACGATTCAAATTTTTCTTCTATATTTTTGAACATCATCATCACTGAAATGGGCCATATCATCCATTCTATAATATACAGTTCTTGTATATGGTCTTAATTGTCCAATTAAAAATTTTACCAAAGTAGATTTACCTACTCCGGACTTTCATATTACTATTGTAAATTCTCATTTATATAATTCAAAATTTAGTTTTTTGAATAGTGGTTTTTTTGAATCTGGATATCATCGTGTTAGATCTTTAATAGCGACTAGTGGAAATTTTTCTTCTTTTTGTGCTGGCATCTATTATTTTTGTATATAAATATTAATATATTATATTCTGTGAGTTAGAAAAAAGCAAAGATTTTGATTTATTTGGTGGTTTTTTGGATTGACATTTTTATATGAAAATTTGTAAAATATATGTGCTATTCTTTGCATTAGTTTGTACTTGCTTTTTTTGTTAATTTTATTACGTTGAATGTGGTGTTTTATATTATGTATTTTAAAATGAAAGATATATTCTTGTCTTGAATTCAATGATCATGAAAAGGAACTCAGGCTGACTTATTGATGGAGAAATTTTCAGGTAAATTTAAGTATTTTGAAACATGATGAATATTACGTGCATTATCTAGTAATGATAATGCTATTTGAAATTATATTAGGAATACGTTGGATACAGGTTGATTAATAAAAGATGATGTTACGGTGGCTGTTTTTAACGTATTTTTACAAACTGTAGAGAAAGAAGACCGTTTACTTGTTGACTGAGTATTGCGTAAATTATATCAAACCCAAAAAGTCTGTGAATTAATGCAGAACTGTGGTCGTGAATTTGTTGTGTTGCATTTTGATTTGCCAGATGAGATTGTTTATCAACGTTTGGCTTGAAGAATTGTGTGTGGCCAGTGTGGAAACAATGCTAATTGATGAACTGTAGGTTGAGTATGTTCAAAGTGCTGATGAGAATTGATTCGTCGTGAGGATGATTCAAATATTGAAGCGATAAAAACTAGAATTGAAGCTTTTCATAATGAAACTGAACCATGATTAAAATGGGTTGAAGATAATTGATGGTTGGTTCATATAGATTGAAATAGGGGTGTGGAAGAAATTTTCGAGGATGTCTTAAAATATGTGTAACTTATTAAATTACTATTTTTGGATAATTTTTCTTGACATTATTATAAAAATATTTATACATAAATCTGTAAAGCTTTGTGCTTTTTACCCTTTACATTAATCATAATGCAGGTTGTGGTACGAATTGTCATTATTCTTGTCGCTATTTTGCTTATATGGCTTTTGAGAAAGTGGATCAAGAGAGTGATTTTCATTTTGATATTATTATGTCTAGCTTTCTTTATTTACTGATTATTCAGTCCTTCAGGAGCATCAAGATTATGGTATAATATCAGAACTTTCCCACAAAGGGTAACAAGTTGGATATCAGATCAGAATTTTCTAGATTATGATAGCTATAAATTAAATATTTCAGATGTATGAGCTAAAATTGGTTGAGAAGAAGATGTTGATTCTATTAGAAATACTAATGAGAATGATGATGTAGAAGATAAGCTGGTAGTTAGTGGTAATAAAGTAGATGATACTATTAAACCATCTACAGTACAACCAAAACCGGTTGATAATGCATCTAGTAAATCTAATAAGAATTCTAAAGGTAATACCGATGTACCATGATATTCAAAGGATGATTTGATATGAATAATTACTAAGTATGTTGAAAATAATTTGGATGATGATACGGATATTATAGTAACAATTGAGTACGAAGATGATGAATTTGATCCAGAAAAGATTATTTTGCAAACACAGTCAAAATCTGAATCTGATTTACATTTTGTTTCTATACCTCGTTTATCTGTAAAAAAATTGTTTGGTTGATTACAACATGCAAGGACGCAAACAATTACAGTTGTATCTTGAGATAATGAAAATGTAAAGAATGAGGTTAAGAAGATGGATAATGTTGAGAAAAAAGTTGAAACTTCTTCAACTGCTACTAATGATAAAAAGACATATAATGGATTAACTCAATCTGAGATAAAAGAAGCTGAAGAAATATTCTCGATAGTATTTTAAGGTATAAAGTGGGAATTATACAAAAAGTGGACGCTTGTAGAGTTGTCTACTTTTTTTAATTTCTCTTGTATATGACTGTAAAAAATGTAATAACAAGTATTGTTATCTTATCATTTTTTTAATTTATGATAAACAAAAATGCATAAAAAAAGAGCTCTCGTTTTGTGAGGTTATTTGTCTTTATTGGCTTTGGCAGCTTGTGGACCAAAAGTTATAGATGATGCAGATTTAGTATCAATTGATTATATTTATACATTTAGTGATTGAACAGTTGTAGAGGAGTGAAATGCAGAATTTGTGATTGGAGAAGATAATGGATATCAACGATTAGAGCCAGTTATAAGATGAGCAAAAAAAGATGAAGAGTTTGTTGGTAGATTAAATTGAAAGGAATTATACGCTTGAGAATATGATGGTAAAATGATTCAATCATATTCTAGACTTGTTCTTGCAGAGGTATTGGGGATCTCTGATCCTAAAGTAGGAGATCAAGTATTAGTTAATACATTTTGAAATGGTGTTATAATAAAAGAGGATGTAGATGAGGAATGATATCCTGTTTATTTGGTAGACTTTAACGATCCAAAAACATATTCAGATTTGTCTTATTCTGTTAAAATAAATAGTATAGAAAAGAGGTAATTTTGTTAATTTAATCAAAATTTGAATTTATTATGCAATTATTTAAGAGACTTTTACTTTCATATTTTCCTGATGCTTTAGTAAAAGATTCTTTTAATCCTGCATCAATGTTTATATCTTTTATTTCAGCAAAAGATTTTTTTACTATTATTGATAGAAAAATCATAGAGAATTATAAAATAAATTTGTTTGATATCTCTATGGATATTTTTGAGTGAAAATTATGATTGTGAGTACATAAAGATATGATGCAGTCAAAGATGACAGATACATATTATTCATATATAGCAGCTGCGAATTTTAATTGATATAAATTTTATACAGTGTGAAATACAGCGATAGCGATGTCTATTTTGTGTTCGTTGTATTTATATGATGCTTTTGATAAATGAGATGATGATCAATTGTTTGTTGATTGATTATTTGCATTTTATTTATTAACATTTTTATTTGCATCGAGAATTAAGGTTTTCCCTTGAGTAGATGAAAAATCGGATTTTCAGTGGTTTATTGATTTATATTTCAATTTTTATGAGATTGTTATATCTCAATTAAAGCATAAGGTTTCTAAAAAACACTTCCAAGTTTTAAGAACTAAAATGTTAACCAATATTGAGGTGTTCTTTATGATGTTTTATTATGAAAGGCGTGTTAATAAATTATATATCTCTTCAGGATGAGAGTTGTTCTCGGGGGAATTTTATCAATGGTTGTTTTGACCACAATTAACGCCTATTCAAAGGAGCTTTGTGCAAGATGCTAAGAACTTAACATCAAGTTCTAACTTTTCTGAGATAGAAGAAAGCTTATTATTTGATGTGGCGCCTGCAGATATATATTTAAAATATTTATTTTTAGAAACGGATATATGAGAGGTTATTTCGAATATAGTTTCAAATGTTTATGATAAAAAATTGCTGGATAAAAAGTTAACATCATTGATGAAAAATGAAGAGGAGTTAGATTTTATATTAGATTACGTAACAGACCCAGATAATTTTAAAAAGGGATTCTTTAAGTGATTGAAACAATATGTTTCCCATATGCGTTTGCAGGATCAAGGTTGATTTGAAGAATTGGATGAAATGATGTCAGAGATATGAGATGATGGAGAATGACTTGATCAGATGCAAATCCCTGCGAGTATAAGGAAAGAGTCTAAGATAATGGAACAGCTTTTAAACTTTTATGTGAGTTATTTATGATGATTATCAGTTTCTAGGGCAGATACTTTCTTTTTGAGGTTCTTTAAATCGGGGCTTGTTTCTGATTTAATACAATATTTTGATGTTCAGTTAAAATCAGATGAATCTATAGAATATTATTGAATGGCTCATGTACTTTATGTGAAGAATCAAGCATATTATCAGTTTGTTAATAAAAAGATTCATGAATGAAAAGAGAAATTTTTTGTACCAGCTTCTCCTATAAAAACAGAATCAATAAGTGCTACAGCTTATTTAATGAGAATGGAGGATGAAATAGCACTTACAACACTACTTCAGGATTGTAATCCTCAAATTTGAAAATTATATATTAAAAATAAGGCGTTATTGGATTGGTTTCAGGCACAATATGCTTCTGAAATTTCTTGATTAATTCAGTTACCTCAAAGAGAATTTGTGTATAATTACTATGAACCTATTTTTTCTAATTTCCAATTATGAGAGAATGTTTTAAAGATTTTACAAAATGCTTTTACTGAGCAGGACGTTGTTCGTTTGAAAAATTCATTATATTCGTTTGATGTGCAATTATTTCGTGAAGTTTTAACAATGATTTCATGGAAATCGTTTAAGAAAATTTATAATGATTCAGTTATGTTGAATGTTTTATCATTGTTACATGAAACATTATTTTGATTTATTATATATTATAAGTATCTTCAGTTGATCCAAGAATCTGGAGGTAATAAGAAGAATCTTGATTTATCATTGCTGAAAAGAGTATATATATTACAAATTCTTAATTGGGATGAATCATTATATTCTGTTTGATCTAATCTAATAGATAAATTGTTAGAACAGTTCTGATCAGCGTTTTCTATTTTTGTTGAATTCGATGATAATAAAGAGTTTTTCTCAATAATAAAAGAAAATTGGGTTGAGTTTTTGAAGAAATTATGAAAAAAATCTGATGTAGAAAAACAGTCAGCCTTTTCATTTGAAGATTTGTTATGGTTACGTTGAGTGTTAAAACATATAACATATTATAATAAAAGATATTTAATACCTAGTTAATATGTTTGAGGTCTTTATTTATTAAATCTTAGAATTATGAAATGTCCTAAGTGTAAGAATCTTGATACGAAAGTAGTAGATTCTAGAATAGTTGATAATTGACAAACAATTCGTCGTCGTCGTGAGTGTGAGTTTTGCGGATATAGGTTTACCACATTCGAACGTATGTGAGTTACTGAATTAATGGTTATTAAGAAGGATTGATCAAAGGAAATGTATGATCGTTCTAAATTAAAAAAGGCTATTTTATTGGCTTTTGCTAAAACGGATTTCACTAATGAGGAAATAGAAAATTTATTGAATACACTTGAGATAAAATGGCAGAGTGAGTGAACAGAAATTCCTTCATCTGTTATTTGAGATGATGTTCTTGAATTACTCAAGGATGATTATCCAGTTCCATATGTAAGATTTTCTTCTGTGTATAAGAGTTTTGCAAGTCTAGATGATTTTAAACAATTAATTTGATAAAATATTTGGAGAAAACTTTCTTGCATATTATTTATAAAACTTTATATCATATTTGTAGGTGTTTTTTATCTAGTTTAATGATTAAATGCCAACTAAAACAACAAAAACAGTAGTAAAAAAAGAAAGTTCATCAAAAGCTAGCGCTTCTAAGAGCGTTAAGACTACTAAGAAAGAAGCAACAAAGAAACCTGTAGTGAAGAGAAGGAAATTAGACCTTACGCCAACTAGGGCAAGTGCTGTTGCTATTGCTTCTCAGGCTGCTAAAAAGCAGGCATTAATTGATAAACTTGCTTCTGAGAAGAACGTACCAGTTGATAATAAAAAATCATCTTCTTCGATGATACCATGATGGGTATGGGTGTTCTTTTGATGTTCTTTATTGTTGTTTTGTATTTCATTTTATCAAGCTATAATTCGTCCTCAACTTGAAGAGGAATTAACGGAAGCAAATTCGGATAATGGTGTTTATTGGGTAGATCCTAATAATTCTGCATCTTTGTGATGAGCTTGAGGTAATGTTACAGAGAATGGCGGAGAATCAGATGCACAAATAGATAATTTTGTACCTACTGTTCCTGAGACAGCAATTGAAACAATAGAGGAGTATTTTAAACGTTTATCAGCTAAAGAATTTGATATGGCGTTTGATTTATTCTCTCCAACATTACAAAGATTGTCGGAGATTAAGGAGCATTTCACATCATTTAGGATGAATCCGTTTATATCATGAATTGAATGAGAGTTACATCCTACTAATTTTAAGTATGTTAATACTACAGCTTATTGAAAAGATAGATATAGTTTTGATCTTTCATATGTGTTAAGTTCTAATCAGGAAAAATACGATGAGACATGGGAATTTGTAGTAGATACATCGTGAGATGAACCAAAGATAGCTAGTATGGTATGTACGACAAGTAGATGTTCATATCATCCTATTTTCCGGCCAGAAAACTTTGATATGATGAGGTAGGTTTATTTGTTGATAGTGAAATTTTATGGAAGTTAATGATATTTTGTTGGACGTAAAGGAGAGTTGTGACCGTTTTTTTGATAGTTTTAAGGATTGAACTGTTATAATTCGATGAGCAACGGCTACTTGAAAAAGTAAGCTTTCTTTATTGCTTTCGGATTTTTTTTCTATAGAAATTATTTCTGCGGATAGTAGGCAGATATTTCGTGGTATGGATATTTGAACAGATAAGGTGCCATTGGAATGGCGTGAAAAGATACCTCATCATCAGATAGATATTGTGAATCCTGATGAAACATATACGGCATGACAACGAAAGTTTGATGTTGAAAATGAAATAGAAGATATTATTTGACATAATAAACATCCTATTATTGTATGATGAACATGATTATATATTGATACTATATATAAAAATTTTCAAATGCCAGAATGTCCTCCAAATTATGATTATCGCAATGAATTGCAGGAGAGGGAAGATAAAGAGCCTTGATGGGTATATAATTTATTGAAAGAAATAGATCCAGAGGAAGCTGGAAAGTTACATCCGAATGCAACAAGATATATTATTCGTGCATTAGAGATATATCATGGGACATGAAAAACTAAGACTGAACTTTTTTTACATCAGCCAGTAAAACATCCTTTATTAATGTTGTGATTATGGCGTGAAAAAGAGGAAACGAATATGCGTATTAATGCGAGAATAAAGGAAATGTTAAAAAGTTGATTGATAGATGAAGTAAAATGACTTTTAGAAAAATGATATTCATCATCTTTACAGTCAATGCAATGAATCTGATATAAAGAAGTGGTTTGATATATTCAGTGAGAATATTGATATGATGAAATGGAAGAACAATTAAGAAAAAATACTCATTATCTTGCTAAAAAACAAAGAACTTGGTTCCGTAGGTATATAGCTGAATGAGCTCAAACGCCAAGAGATAATGTGGAGTATAAATTATATCATTTAGATTAATATATTATTAAAATGCAATATCCAAGACATGTAGCATTAATCCCAGATTGAAATAGAACTTGGGCAAGAGAACGTTGAAAATTATGAATAGAGTGACATCTTGAATGACTTCGTAGATGCGAAGAATTGGCTACCTATATTTTTGAGAGAACTGATATAGATGTTTTTACTGTGTGGTGATTAAGTACTGAGAATTTTAAGAATAG
>JAEEGL012939607.1_pt1 | contig 11468 bp, 7 predicted proteins | sample 9134231 | NCBI WGS metagenome assembly JAEEGL01 (sample SAMN16246548, study PRJNA631951) | gut metagenome | biome: gut microbiome; feature: rumen; material: fiber-attached | host: Bos | place: Iran: Karaj | collected 2018-10
ATTCCTTGCCCGGACAAATTCTCGAGTTTACACGGTAGACAGCCGCAACAATCTGACGGTTTTGGACGTTCAGTCTGGTCAGGTGTTAGGCTCAATGCCTCTTAACAACAATAAGATTCAATATCTTAACGAAATCACCGACCGTATTTACGTTGCAACCGAAGACGGTATGATTCAGTGTTTGGCTCAGATTGATCAGGAAAAGCCGATTTATTTCCGTCAAAACCCGGAACCCGAGGAAGAACAGGAAATCGATCCCGCAGCTGGCGATGATGCGGCTGACAATAAGAAAAAGCCTGCCGCTGACGAGGAAGAACCCGGATTTGGCGAGGACGACAGCGATAGCAACTTCGGCGACGACGACAGCGGTTTTGGAGATGACGGCGACAACGCCTTTGGAGACGACGCTGGCGCTGACGACGCTGGCGCGGACGACGCCTTTGGCGGAGACGATTTTGGCGACGCAGGGGCTGACGACGCTGGAGCGGCTGACGACGCTGGCGCCGCAGACGACGCCGGTGCAGCAGATGACGCTGGCGCAGCAGACGCCGGAGCCGATGACACTGGAGCTGGCGATGCTGGCGCTGCGGACGCTGAAGACGACCCGTTCCTGTAATCGAACGGTTTGTATATTAAGTTTTGTTTAACCCTAATTACACCTTGTATTGAAATGACAAACGAAAAGTGGCCCGTCGGCGTTTTCGCCAGTATTGACGCTGGTTTAGGCGTTCAGTTAGACGTTGTTAAAGAACTGGGAATCAAGGCGATTCAGATGCATACGCCTCACAAAAATTCCCGAACTCCAGAAAAGGCGAAGGAGTTTATCGCCAAACTGCAAGACGTCGGCGCCGAGCTGACGGTTGTGTTCTGCGGCTTTGACGGCGAGTCGTATGCGGACATTCCAACGACGCAAAAGACGATCGGTCTGGTGCCGCCGGAAACGAGAGCGGAACGAACGCAGGAAGTCAAGGAAATCGCCGACTTCGCCAAACTGCTGGGCTGCGACGCTGTCGGGATTCATATTGGATTTATTCCGCATGAAGAAGACGATCCACAGACGTGGAAAGACCTTGTTGCGGTAGCTCAGGAAGTTTGCGACTACATTGCCAACAACGGTCAGTTCCTCCATCTGGAAACCGGACAGGAAACGGCAGACGGTCTTTTGAAATTCATTCACGCTGTCGACCGTCTGAACTTGCGCGTCAATTTTGACCCCGCCAATATGATTCTTTACGGTTCCGGCGAGCCGATTGAAGCGTTGAAGAAGGTTGGCAAGTACGTTCGCTCCTGCCACTGCAAAGACGGAAAATGGTCTGCCAAGCCGGGCGTTGACTGGGGCTGCGAAGTTCCCTTTGGCGACGGCGACGTCAATGCGAAGAAGTTCCTCGAAACGCTCAAGGAAATCGGGTACGAAGGCGCGCTGACCATCGAGCGCGAAATCCCGCAGGAGCCGGAACGTCAAAAGGCGGAAATCAGCAAAGCCAAGACGCTCATCGAGCAGATTAAAGCCGAGATTCTGTAAAATAAATTAACGATGGCGAGCCGGGGTGCGTAAGCCCCCGGAATGCGAGAGCGCAGCTCTCGCTTTTATACGCGAGCGATAGCTCGCGTTTTTTATTTATGCGGACTTCGTCCGCGACCCTGAATGGTTTTTGGCTGCGAAAAAAGGGTAGGGCGGATCTGGTGGAAGCGTAACTACGTTCGCTTCGCGAACTCCGTTACCGCCTTCCATTTCTTTGCGTACTTTGCGTTCTTTGCGGCTTAATTTCTTCAGCGGACAGTATGTCCGCGAACCCGCGGGGCGGAGCGCCAATCACGTTCTCGGGATTTTTGAAGGCTTCCGCCGCAAGCGGCTAACTCGCTATCTAACAACGCATTCAAATCGAATGATTCCGCCTTCGCCCGGTTCGAGCGGGTCTTCGATTTCCCATCTCAGGACGAGCGATCCGGCTTTGTTCGGTTCTGTCATGAACGCGCCTTTCTTTGAGCATTGGGCTGACCCTTCGGCGTATTCCAGACGTCCGGTTAAGCTGTCGAGAATTGTAACGTTTCCAACGGGTTCATCTCCCACGTTGTCAAAGCGAATGGTAAATTCGATGTGATCTCCGGGGCGGGCGTCTTCGACGCTGGCGATTTTAACGATTCGCACTTTCGGATTGTGCGTGTCTTTGTCAAGCTGATACAGGACGCCGGGACCTTCGTCTTTGACAACCGCCATAACGCGATTGTAGTCAATGGCGACTTGCGGATTTGTCGTAAAGCCCCAGGACGCGGCTCGGCGAATAGATTCTGCCAGAATGCCGGCTTCGGAACGATCCATGACGCCGGTTTTGATAATCTTGAGGTTTTCGTACGCCTTGAAGGAGTTGTCGGCAATCATCATTTGACGTCTGTTGGACGATTCGCCAGCAGCAATCTTGCCAATAAACTGTTCTCCCGGTTTGGCAGCGATATTTTCGCCGTAAGCCAGATGGCGTTTGCTTTGCATTCCGCCGACGTTTCGCTGCTGGTTAACTGCCAGCCGAGTCCCATCGTAGCCGATCGGTTTCTGAACGTTTTCGTTTATCCCTGCGTAGATGACCTGACGAACGGCGCGAAATTTCGGAGCGTAAATCTCGACGCGGTTACTGGCTTCAACGCCGACTTTGCCGTCGATGGTGTCGAAGTGAACGATTGTGTTTTCCGGCTCCAGACCGGAAACGGAAAAGTCGTCGTGAACTTTGACGCCCTTGGGACCCATGCCGCCGTCTGCAATGAATTCGTCTTGAGGCCATTGACCTCCGTTGGACGGCTGAATTCCCGGAGGCGTCCATGCGGAACGAACGCCGCCCTGCGGCTGATTGAACGGCAGCGGGGTTGCGGGAATGACTCCCTGCGCGTTTGGCGAGGAAACTTCTGGCTGAAAGTCCTGAATTGTCGGGGAAGAATACGGAACAGCCGGCGTTGGCGCAATGTTTTGCGGCGGCAGCGGCTGGGCTTCTGACAGCGGAACGTCTGAGAGAACCTGGAAGTCCCTGATTTGCCCTTCCTGTCTGCCAATGTATTGTTCAATATTATTCGGGTTGAAATTTGAGGGCGATTGACCGCGGAACGTCGCTCCGCCGCCGACATAGCCGTTTATTTCAATGGATGAAGTGTTATCGGGCGCCGCCTGATTGCCGATTGCAGGACTGACGGGCGCAGTTTCCGGATTGGAAGATGTCTCAACCGACGGCAGACGTTTTACTTCAATCGGTCCGTTGGGGTCGTACGCCATGGGGTCGTTGGAAGGAGTAACATCGTATTGCTTGTTGATGGTGATGGTTCGCGTCGCTTCGCCGTCGCCGGAAGCGTTCTCAATTATTTCGCCGGATTTCGTCGGTTGATCTGTTTTTGCTGTTTTATCAACGCGAGAGTTGACTGGAACGAAAACCCACTTTTTCCCGTTGGCGCCATTTGTGGCGCAGGAGGTCATTGAGCAAAGCGTCAGCGCGCTCAAAACAGCTGCAAAGAGCAGACGAGTTCGATTGGATGAAATAATAGGGCGGCGAATATTCATTGTTCCGTTCCTGTTTAATCAAACGTTATCTAAAAACGTTAATTATTGAAGTTGTATAATATAATGGAGCGTTCCGCCTGAATTCTGCAGAATTAAGACGGATGTCTAATATTTCGGTTAAATTAAAATTCGATGTTGTCAAAACCGTCGTTTGATCCCGGCGCGGCGCCTGGCTGTTCTGGTTGAATCGCAGGGAGTTCCGCCGGCTGTTTGGCTTTGGAATCTGGCGTTTTGGAAGCGCCGGGTTTAGCCGGGGCGAAAGTCGTTGTGGACTTCCTTGTCGCGGGGACGTTGGTATTGTAATCGATAAACGACGGCGAGCCAAATTGGAATTCTTCGCTTAAAAGTCCTTCTGGCGTTCGGATCGGAGCGCGTCCGCCCAATCGCAGTACAGCAACCGGACGCCCCATCGTATCGGCAACGGCGACGGGGTCAGCGTCAGACGGAATGTCAAACGTACTTTGATATTTATTGGGCGGATTGACTGTCGGAATGGGATTGTTTGGGTCTTCAAGGTAAATGACTCGCGTAACGAGGTTGCCTCGAAGCGCCTCTTTTATGTCTTCCAGCGATATTTCAACGACTATCGGGTTTTGAACTTCTTTTCCCTGCGGAGCGTAGATTCTGTCGATAACTTCCAGCGTTGGGTATAGTTCAGCGCCTTGCGCGTCCAGTATTGGGAAGTTTGTGATTCGGAATCGGTAAACCTGTCCGATAAGCAAACCGACAACGTTGGGCATCGGCTTTAGCGGAGTGAATTCGCCCTGATACGTCATGGATATCTTTACGCCGCGGGGACCGTAAAGCAAAACCGGTTGATAGTATCCTTGAACCGGACCGCCCATGTGCAAACGCTGCTGACCAAGAAATCCGGGCGACCGAACGCCAGCGCTGTTGTAATGCACCGGCGGAACTCCAACTGCAGACCTCTGTGAATAAGATACGGAGGCTGTACTGAGTAAAATCAATACAGCCAGGCATGAGGACAATGCGCGTCTGATAGCGTTTGAATACACGTTCATCCCTGAACTTCCTGGTTAAAGTATGTGCAAACCGATATTTTTCCGAACATACCGGCAGACAGTTGAGTCTGATTTGTTGTGTTTTTCGGATAAATAACGCGATAATTCGAATCTGCTTTGACTTATCGGAATAATCCTTATTATTTTATATCGGCTAAATAATTAGAGAATTCCAACGAAAAAACCGTCTGAACCGGAATTTTTTACTTTCCGATTCAGACGGTTTACTGCGTTATGACGAAATCGAGGATTTGGCTTGCCCGAGTTCAGGCAGATTAGCTGCTAAATTTTATCTCGGCCGAGCGGCATCGTATGTGTTGCGAATATAGTTTCGTTCTGTTCTGTTTCCCGTGTAGGCGTTGGGAACGTAAGCGGGGGTCGGGACTCCGCTGGGGGTCATCTGAGGCGGGGCGCCGAAAGCCGGACCGGAAACTCCGGAGACGTAGTAATTCGGATTTCCAGCGCCAGCGGCGGACATGTAGGGGCTTCCCATGGAAACCGGTTGTCCTACGCCTTGACCTTCAATGCCGCCTTTTTGGATGTCGATGTTGCCCAAGCGGACGATAGCCATAATCGAACCGCGGCGAGCCGCTTCAGTAATCGGGTCTACGCCCGGATCAAGGCGAGTGCTGACCAGCGTGTCTGGCGTTCCAACGGCAATCGCCAGTTCCTGGAATTCCGGATCAGGCAGATAAATAACCTTTGTTACGAAGTTGCCGCTGAGAACCTGAGTAATGTCTTCGTCAGTGAACGAAACCGAAATAGCCTGATGTGTCAGGAATTCGACGGTGCGGGGGGTAACCGGAGCAATTTCCAGGGTCGGATACAGTTCAACGCCTTCGCGTCCCGGAATGTGGGACAGCTTGAGACGATAAATGCCGTTCTGCGGGAAGTTTTCACGACCGGGGCAAACCAGTTCTGGAGAATCAAACGCTCCGACGGCGGAAATGTCCCACTGAATTCGAGCGCCAGCCGGGCCGATAAACGAAACCTGAGACGTCTGAACTGGACCAGGCGTTTGCGCTCCATACTGCTGACCGGGGAGAACGCCCGGACCAGGACCGGCAACTGCCGGATTGTTGGCGTTGACATACATCGCGCCGCTATTATACATCGCGCCATTATTAACGGCTCGACGCACACCAGGCGCCCCGTAACCCGCTCCAACTGCTCCGTTAGGCGCGGCGGACTGATAACCTTGAGTTGCGACTGCTTCTGATTCCGGGCAGTAGCTTTCGTACGGTCCAGCAACTCGCTGTGGTCCCTGGCAACCTGCCAGAAGTCCCAAAGAAAGGCAAAGAACAACAAATGCGCGAATCTTCATCGTGATTCTCCCAAAATTGAATCTGTTTTTCGGCTTTTCCAAAATTCCTGTTGCGAAATTACGCCGATTTCGTTATAATGCGTTTAATACACAGTACGTTCAGGCTCGATTCCTGACGTTTTACGTTGGATTTATTGTTTTTCGTTCCGATTCCCAGTACGTTTTTTTCGCTCTTGCGAGGATTTTCAACGGAATTATGGAAATCATAAATCGATTTAACAACTATTCCAATCGTACTTACTTCATTTCATCGGTTATATTACTCTAAAAGATTGAATAATTTCGGTAACTTTCCAGAAAATGACAAAGAAAATTAGATTGCTGACCGTAATATTGTTAAGCTGCGTAATATCGGCAATATTCTTGTCGTCTGTAAAGATAAAATATCCTGAGATAATTATGGAAAATAAAACATACGCTCAGGACTCGTCGTCCGTTTTGAATGCTAAAGATAAGGAGGCTCTCGATCCGGCGGCGATTTTTCGCAATGCGCGTTTGGCGTATAACGGACAGATGGTTGTTGCTGCAGAGATGAGAGAAGAGACTTTAGTTCATGGTCAGCATTTTATCGGCGTTGGGGAATACATGGAAAAAATAGACAATGCTCAGCGCTATCTTCGAATGGAAATGAACTATTCCTGCGATAACGTTCGGTATGGCATTAAAATCATGGCAGACGGGGGGAAGATCTGGATATCTAAAAATAAAGGTTCCGAGAAAGAGCTTAAGCGCGTCAATGGTTTTAAAGTTAACGCTCAAACTGCAAATCCTGAACTGGTCGCGTCAATTGACGGAATTCCAATAACGCCTATTTCCATTGCTGGCATTCCGTATATTCTGTTTCAGATTGAAAAAAATTTTAAGTTTTCGTCCTGTTCTATTGTACAAGACAAACAGACGAAAACTCTTTATTACGTTATTTCAGGGACGTGGAATCCGGAACGATTTCCGATTCAGGATTTTGTATCCAACAACGAAATCAATTGGAAAGACGTTCCATCGGAAATACCGGATTCGGTAAAAGTTTATTTTGGGATAAACGACCTGTTTCCACATAGAATTTATTACCATCGGAACGATAAAGGAAAGCAAATTCTCATTTCCAAACTGATTTTTTATAACATCTCGTTTGACGTCCGACTGAATTTAAAGCAATTTAGCTATTCTCCTTCTGGCAAAATCTCATCGGTTGATATTACACAAGATTATATGACGGAAGAAGCGATACGGAAACAAAATGAAAATCGGGATGAACAACAGAACAACGATCCATTTTTCTTCTAACTCCTAATTATACATTTCTGTTCCTTATGATTATATGTATTCAACGAGTCCTGTCGGCAAGCGTTGCGGTTGACGGCGAGGTCTGCGGTCAGATCGGCAAAGGCTTGCTCGTTTTGGCGGGCGTTGCCGCGGCTGATACGCCGGACGACGTCAAAACGATGGCGCAGAAAACCGTCAATTTACGTATGTTTGAAGACGCCGAGGGCAAAACGAACCTGTCGTTGGGCGACGTCGGCGGCGAGATCTTGTGCGTCAGCCAGTTTACTCTTATGGCGGACTGCCGAAAAGGGCGTCGACCCAGTTTTATCAACGCCGCTGACCCGGACAAGGGAAAAGAGTTCTATCTGCTTTTTGTCGACCAACTGCGTCAGCAGGGGGTTCACGTTGAAACGGGAATCTTCCAGGCGGACATGAAAGTCTCTTTGGTCAACGACGGTCCGTTTACGATTATTCTGGATTCCGAACGATTCAAGGAGCCGAGAAGGAGTTAAGCGTTGCGAGTTCAGACGGCGAGTCTTATTCTGACGACGATTTTTCTTTGTATGGCGAGCTGTACGGTTCCTTCGTGGATAGCGCCGGCTGGCGACAAGGAGTTAAAGCCGTTCTCGTCCAAAAGCGTTACCCGGGGTCAGCTGGAGATTACCGGCGAGGCTCCCATGAACGATTTCCTTCCCCTTATGGACGAGCTTCAGGCGACTATGGGCGACATGCAGGAGATTCTGGGTTTGTCGGAGCTGTCCGCCCCAACTCAAATCCACATATACACTTCCAACTACGAGCTGGAAAAGGCGATTCGTCAGCGGTCGCGTCTGGCGCCGTATCGTCGGGCGTATTTCTTTGAAGACGATAAGAAGAAGGAGATGGTCATTCTGGTTAAGCATACAGACTACATCGCCTACGATTTGCGGCATGAATGTACGCACGCATTTCTGCACAGCCATTGTTCAGACGCGCCGCTTTGGCTCGACGAGGGCTTGGCGGAATACTTTGAGCCGTCCAGAACGGAGCAGGGCTATCAGCCGAGGCACATAAACCGTTTGATGAGAATGGTTAACACATCCAAATGGAGACCGAATCTGGCGCGTCTGGACAAGCTGGACAAATCTGTCGTCTTCGACCTGACGGTGGAACAGTACGCCGAGTCCTGGCTTTGGGCGCATTTTCTGATAAATTACTCCGACCAGTCCCGGCTTCTGCTCAAAAGCTGGCTGAAGGATCACGAGAATCTCGAAACGCCCCCGCCGCTGTCGGAACAGCTTCGAAAACTCTATCCCGACTGCGAGGAACGGGTTTACGAATACTTGCTCGAACTGAACCGAAAACTGGCAGAGCTGGGAGAAATCGACAAACTGCCCCCCGAGGGGGAGTTGAGTATTAGTGAGGAGTGAGGAATTACGCTCCGCGGTCTTCGTTGGTTGTGAGCGGGACAGTCCGTACACGGATTTTACGGATTAGACGGATTTGCGCCGATTGGTTAATGAAAGGCGGTAATTCCGTCCGCTGACGCGAACTCCATCACCCCCTTTCAAACATCACTGTTGCCTACTATCTCTTTATCTTCTCTATTATATCTTTTCTCCACATTCATTCATAAAAATTTAGTTTTTTTCAAATTTTTGTTCTCTTGATTGACAATTTTCAAAATACAGATTATAATACAGTATACGGAGGCGTATTGTTTAGACGCCGACAGGAGAGATATATACTCTCCCGATTAATTAAACTTCATTTCCGTTATCCTGCAACCATAAGGATAGATAATGTATACTCAGCATTTCAAACAGATTTTTTCAACTTCCGCTCCCGTTTCAATTTTAAAACGATTTACAATCGTTTTTGTCGTTGCCGCGGCGCTTCTGTTTACCGCGTCAAACGCTTTTGCGGAAGCTCTTTCGTATAACAACTTGACGTCGTATTATAATCCGGTTTGGTATATGGGGCTAAACGACGCTCAAGGGTCAATGTCCGTTGTCAATACTGGATCCAATACCAGTCAGGGCGCTGCAACAGACGTTACGTTTGGAACGCAGGGCATTATTGGAACGGCGGCGACGTTTAACGGCGGTTCCAGCAAAATTACCATTGCAGACAACAACGTCTGGAATTCAGAACAGGCGACTGTCGAAGGCTGGGTCAAAGCGTCTGATATTAACAATAGCTTGGTCAACATTTTCGGCTATCGTAACAACGCAGGCTCAGGCTATTGCCGTACGCTCAATACAAACTCAAACGGAAACATCGTTTTTTATGAATACGCCTCGACAGGTTTGACAGCAACGTCAACCGCAACGCTGGCGGCTGACGAATGGGTTTATGTCGCCGCTACCGTTGCAAGGACAGGGACAAACGGGACAAAGCGTACGTATACCAGCAATTTGTATATCAACGGGGCGCTCGCTGCAACAGCAACGGCAAAAGACGTCAATAACGCTGTTTTATGGAACGATGGCAATCTTTGGGTGATTGGAAACAGCGATCTGAGATCTCCCAGCGGAACGCTGAAAACTCTTTCCGGTTCCATGGACGAATTGGCAACGTACAATACAGCGTTGTCTCAGTCAGTAGCGTTATCGAAATATATGGTTGCGACAAACCAGATTTCAGAAAAGTCCCTCATGGCAAACGCGACGCTTACTGCCAGTTCAACTTATGACAATACAACCAGATTTGTCGTTGACAGAATCAAAGACGGCATCCTTTACGATATTTCCGGAAAAGGCGATGGCGCTCAGGATTTTGGCAGAGGCTACTGGATTGCTCAAAATGGAGTTAACAACGCCTCTGTTACAGTCGACCTGGGATCTGTGTACAACATTGATAAAATTGATTTGCAAAACTGCCGCAACGCTGGATACGGGGATTCAGGAACCAAGGATTTTACGTTGTACTATTCGACAGACGGCAATAACTGGACGCGTCTTTTAAGCAATACGCTTACAGCGTCTACGGCAAAAGATTCGACCGAGATTATGCCGATTGAATCATTTACCTTTACTCCGGTTGACGCCCGTTACGTTAAATTTGAAGCAAATTCTTACGTTTTTAGCCGCGCCGGGCTTTCGGAAATGTGGGTTTTCGAGCATACCAACTATTGGGGCGTCGGTACGGATTTGTCAAAAGACTGGACGATTGACGGAACGGATAAAACCGGAGCGAAATTCACAGACGTGAACGGCAACACAGGAGCTTATCTTGCTAGTCATGCCGGCTCTATAGCGCTCAACTCTAATGCAGAATTTGAAGTAACAGGTCCCCGAATTTTCACTCAGTCCGGGTCGGTTTACGGATCAGGAGGATTGAACAAAACCGGCAGCGGTACGCTGATTCTTTCTGATGCGCAATACAACGGAGACACAACCGTTTCAGACGGAACGCTTTTAGTAACGTCGAACTATCTTTCTTCTCAAAATGTAAACGTTTTGTCCGGGGGAACGTTCCAGTCCAAAGACGTTCTTGATAATGCGAGCGTTAACGTCAACGGCGGCTCCTTAATTTTGGGAACTGACAGCGCTTCGATTGGCGTTTATGTTACAGACTTTACGCTTTCCAACGGCGGCATTGTCAATTTCGACATGAATACCTATGACGATCATTTATATGGATTCGATTTTCTGGAAATCAATAATTCCGGTTCATTGAATTCCGGCTTTTTTAATCTGACGTTTAATTCCAACGAGGAGTTGTGGCAGGAAGAAGCTCAGGCAAATGGCGGTTATGAACTTCTTACGTATAGAGGCTCAGAAGGATTTGCTTTTTCCGACATGGGCGTTCTGGTCAATAACGACGCTACTACAGACTGGTTATTGCAAAGAGTCGATAACGATGATTCCACTGTTAGTATTTGGCTTGTCAGAAACGACGCTCAAGATGAATATTATTGGAATGCTGATAGCGCAGAAGATATCGCTCGAGAATCGTGGACAATAGATCACAATCCGAAATTGGGCGTCAGATTTACCGAGGGGTCAGATACGGCTTCGTACGGCGGTTCAATTTCCATGACGGAAGACGGCTCGTACAAAGTTGGCGCTGAAAAGAACCTGACTCTTTCTGGCGTCATTTCCGGCGCAGGAACAATGGAAAAGACTGGCACGGGAACGCTGACGCTTTCTAACGCCAATACGTATTCCGGCGGAACGACGATTGCCGAAGGAACGCTCAAACTGTCCGGAAACGGTACGCTGGGGTCCGGCGCTGTTGAGATTCAATCTGGCTCTACGCTGGAATTGGCTGACTCTAAAGTTGGATTGATCAACGTTCCGTCGTTGACGGGGTCAGGAGCGATTTCTGTAACGTCTAC
>JAEEGL013394875.1_pt1 | contig 11468 bp, 8 predicted proteins | sample 9134231 | NCBI WGS metagenome assembly JAEEGL01 (sample SAMN16246548, study PRJNA631951) | gut metagenome | biome: gut microbiome; feature: rumen; material: fiber-attached | host: Bos | place: Iran: Karaj | collected 2018-10
ACGTTAAAGGATCCGTCGAGTTTTTCCATTCTTCACTTTCAAGAATGCTTCGAAGTCTCACGTCTGCTGACTTCGTGTTCGGAATTTCCACACCAACTGATCTTGTTCCAGGAATTGGTGCCTCAATCCTAATCTTATCTACCGCAAGGTTCAATGCTAATTCTCTGTCTCTCGCCACAATCTTCGACAAATTCACTCCTGCCGGCGGTTTCATCGTATATTGTGTTACTCTCGGACCAATATTTGCCCCTTCCATTTCAACCTCAATCCCAAATTCCGCCAAAGTGGACTGAATAATATAGGCATTTTGTTGAATGTTCCCCGCGTCCGCAGGAGATTGTTTCTTTTCGAGCAAATCAATCGAAGGCATCTTCCAATTCGGATCACTCACCGCCGTAAGCACTCCTTCTTCCTTTTTCTCTCCTTTTTCAGGCGCCTTTTCTGGCTGTTTGCCTTTGAAATTCTTTACTGAAAAAACAGATTGTTTTTCTTCTGGTTTCGCAGAACCTTTGACCGCAACACCAGAATTGATTTTGAATCCCCCAAATCTTCCTGTTTTTTCTTCGCCATTCGCTTCCTTCTTTTCACGTTTCATGCTATCTCTCATCTGTTTAATTGCCGCTTGTGGACTCATTTGCAAAATAAAAATCGTGACTAGGAAAATCAAAACAGTATAAATAATCAAAGAAACTAGTGTCCCGAGATTTGCCGCGACATAACGATTCAAAAATCCGCCAACTGCTCCACCTAAACCACCTTTATCATAATTTATCGCCCCGAAGAATCCCGAAACCAAAAACAACATAAAAAGCATCGCGATATAAACTACGGTCGGTAATTTATTATTAAGAGCTCTAAAAATTTTTACCGCGAGAAAAACTAGTCCAACTGGCACGAAATAAATCGCCCAACCAAACGCCGTTAGTCCCCCGTCATGAATAATATTCAAGAAATTCGCTTCGGTTTTAAACCAAGAAGCAACAAACACCACTGCAATTAAAATTAATATGACCGCAAAAGCCTGTCGCCAGAATCCACCAGGAAGTTCATAATCGACTTTTGTTACTTCGCGTTTACTTCGCCCACCTTTTGTTGATTTTCTTTTCCTTTTAGCCATAATTACTTTAATTATACCACAAAAACCATACTCAATTACCCAAATTCTCGAGCCATAAACCTCTAGTCGATCATCAATTTTTTTCTTAAACTGAAACTCTGAAAAATCATCTTTTTCATTATAGAGTCTATAAAGCATCGAGTTGTTAACTCTCTCGAAATCAAACGCCTGATATCCGCTCTCTCCTTTTTCTAAATCAAACATCCCGTAATAGAAAATCGAATCACTTTTATTCATCATATCATCCAAAATTACCACTGCAGTTTTCTTTGATTCCTCAGGATGAGAAAAACTTAGAAGCTCCGAAATATCTTCCTCGGAAAAACTAGATTTTTTCTGAAGCGTTTTCCTTGCCTCTTCCTTTTCGAGTGGAAGAATTTCCTTCAGCATCTCCACTCCTTTCGTATAATTACCATCAGCCATTTCTATCGCTTTTCTAGGCGCAGACAACTCCAATCCATCTATTGCAAGCATTTTAAAAATCCCCGCTGAAAGTTTCGGGTCGTCTGTCGAAAACGCCATCCCAATCCAAAACATTTCTCCTCCACTCGCTGTTCCTGCATCAACCAAAACATCGCTCCCCTTATATTCAAAATAATATCCAGTGTCCCACCACGTCGCAAGCACATAATCATCACCAAAATCCAGAACCGAATTTGCTGTTTTTTCGAGCGCCTTATCGACACTTGGTTTTGAAACAAACGATGCTGTTATTGCCCCAAAACTTGGCAAAACCGTCACCGCCACCAAAATCAAAAATCCGATTTTTCCTTTTATGCTTTCCTTGAAATACTCCCAAATTAATCCTAATCCAATTCCTGACAATAAACAAACCGGCAAAGTCGCAATTTTCGTAAACCGAATCCCCTTTGAAAGCGAAACCATTGCCCCCAAAAACCATACGACCAGCAAAATCCCAGAAAAAACCAATTCCTTCCGCGCAAATACTTTGTTCGTTTCCTCATCACTTTTTCGAACAGACAATACTCCTAAAATTATCAAATAGATCGCCGATAGAATCGCTAAAGCCACCAGCCCTACGCCACCTAAAACATTCATATTTCCATTTTTCAGAACTAAGAAAAAGTCTGTGATTTTCTCTCCTTCAACAATTGGCAAAACTGTTAACTCTTGGACAAATTCACTCGATTCCGGATAAAGATTATTCCCTTCATTCGCTCCAAATACTTTTAAATTGTCTTTCAAAAATCCCGAGAAAAGTAACGCAAAAAACGCTAACGAAAAAGAAACCAAAAAAGTCTCAATCACTTTCGCCTCCGGTCTTTGGAAAAAGTCTTTAAGTCGAAATTTCTCTCGAATCAGTATATAAACCAACATCCCAATCGATACAATAATAAACAAATAATAATAAACTGACGCTGAATGCCAAGAAAAACCCAAAATGACAAAAACTAGCGTAGCAAAAATTATATAAAGTATCCGTCTTTTTCTTGTCTTCGCTTCGATTGCCAAAACAAATAAAAGTGCCAAAGTTAGAGCAAGAACAGAATTCAGAATATCCGTATCAAAAATCAAAAATTCATTCGCAACAACTAGCGCTGGCATAATCCCGACAAGAAGCGCCGCCAAAAACCCTCCCACTCGATTTGTTTTTCTTCTGACAAAAATATACGCCGGAATACACGAAAGCATGAAAATTATCGGACCGATTAGACCCGCTATTTGTTCAACAGAAACCTCAAAAAAAAGATTCAAAAATCGAAAAATTCCCGCCGTAACAACCGGCAATCCATTATCAAATTTTTGCAAATTTCCATCATCCTCCCCAAGAATAATTTTCGTCTTCTTCAGAAAATGATACGAATCCATATCTTTCAAAAACGGCGTTTCCTCTTCAGAAAAATATTCGCTCCTCTCTTCTTCGGAAACACCAGAAATAGAAATTGACGGCAATCGAATCAAAAATGACGTTGCCATCGCAATAAATATCAAAAGGATATCAATCCAAATTTCCTTCTTCTCCGATTTCTTCTCCATCTCCATAAATCCATTATATCAAAAAGACCGCTTCTTTCAGCGGTCTTTCCTTTATATTAGTTTTTAGAAATATCTCTTCGAAATAGTTTTCTTACCCTTAACTTTTAGAGAAATCCCCACACTAATCATCACTGCAGAAAGAATTGCAAATAACGCTCCAAGGCCGCATTCCGAAGAAACCATCTCGTCCGTAGTGAACGACCCTTGGTTCCCTGCTGATTTTACTTTCAAAGTCACCGTAGTTTCAATTGGTTTTTCCTCACCTTTAAAATATGCCGCCACCTTGTGTTCGCCCGCGCCCAAATTCTTCAAATAAGCCGCCTTGATAGTTAGTACCGTACTTCCAGATTTAACTTCATAGCTCTCAGCTGGAACTTCCTTTCCGTTCATTGTCACTTTTTCAAAAAGTTTGAAATCGCGATTATAACGAATAACAAGGTCTTTGATTTCATTCATATTCATCTCTTGTCCAGCACCCTCAAGAATGTCTTTCTCAACTGGTCGAATATTTTTCTTTTCTCCATTACTATCGTTGTTATTTTTATCTTCTTTAGTAATCTTAGCCCCCACTAGTTCTGGTTTCTCCGCCGTAATCACAACAGTCTGCGGAAATTCTTCCCACATCTCTGTTTCTTCATTATATTTAGTTTTATCTGTACCAAATATCGATGCAACATAAGATCCCGAGCCAAATTCATCATCAAAAGTAACAGTTTTTGAGACGACCTTTAAATCATTATTCAAGCCATCTTTCACTTTCACATTTTCTACACTTATTAAATTCGGTGAAGATTCAGTGAGCGCACCATAATACCATGCGACAATTGGGAACGGAGATGTATAAATACTATCTACAAACATAATAGGCAAAGGAGTGCCGTATCGAGATACCGTTGGAATCTCATTTGTGTTTTCTATCTTTAGATTACTGTTTTTAATTTTTATTATATTATCAGAGCCACGGTGATTTTCAATTATAGGTTTTAATATCGACTTTAAATCAGAATTTTCAATACTAATATTGCCAGACAGATAAGAATTTTTCTTCAAATCAAAGTCACCATTCTTCATAATCAAATTCAAAGAGCTATGAAGGCTACCGCTAAATTTAACATTATTTAATTCCAAATTATAAGCAGATAACGATGGGTAATAAAATTGGTCTTCATCATCATTTATTTTTACTTTTACTTCTTCAGGAATATTGATAATCACATTACTAATATTAGTGTCAATCATATTGTGGTACTTCTGCGTAGACTCATCATAATATCCATTTCCGTCAATCCACAAAGAACCATTCAAGTTTAAAGTTCCACCACCAGAGATATTCACGGATGCATTTTTTTCACCACTCACATATTCATAAAAACTTATTTCTTTAACCTTATTCTCACCATAAACCTTAATATTAAAGTCATCCTTAGCACTCTTTTTTGTATCAAAGTATATGATTTTCTCATTACCAGTATAACCATCAAGCGCCAAAGTCCTTGTTGATTTATCAAAAGTTACTCCAGGAACAGTACCATCACAATTAATTCGGACTTTTTTCGCATCTTTATCTGCATAACCGTTTTTTCCAACTACGTTATCAAAATATCCGCTTTCACTAAAAATACAAACATCACCAACGAACAAAGCGTCAACCTCGTCTTTTGTATTATTTTGATCCATAATCCCTGAAATATAATCTGCTTCTTTTTCGTCCGACATATTAATTCGATTCGTTACAGCGCTCACATTCGAAATCAAAACCTGAAGCGCAAATACTCCCCCAGCAATCAAAAAAGCTGATGAAGCAATATTTGATATTTTCCTTTTACTCATAAAAATTCCTTTCTGTATTTTTGTTGACCTTTTATGTTTTAATCATAACCATTTTTAAAAATTTGTCAACACCCTTCCAGCAAAAAAGAGACGCAAAATGCGTCTCTTTTTATGAAAACTCTGAGTTTTACAGATTTCGCATCGAAAGCGACAATCTTCCCTTATCATCAATCGCCACGAGTCTCACTCTGACTTCTTGCCCAACTTTGAGCACATCAGAAACATTGGCAATTTTCTTATCAGAAATCTGAGAAATATGAAGCATCCCGTCCACACCTTGAAGAATGTTCACAAACGCTCCGAAATCCTTAATCGAAACAACTTTACCGTTGTATATTTTTCCGACTTCCGGCTCTTCAACTAATCCTTTTATCCAGTCAAGCGCTTTTTTGATTTTCTCTGGATCATTTCCAGAAACCGTAACAAGACCAGACTCTTCAATGTCCACCATCGCGCCAGTTTCAGTGGTAATCTTATTAATTGTTTCCCCACCTTTGCCAATAATCGCCCCGATTTTCTCTGGATTAACCATCAATTTTTCAATTCTTGGTGCATATTCAGAAATATTTTCTCTTGGGCCAGGAAGCACCGAAAGCATATGTTCAAGAATAAACATTCTACCTTCATGAGATTGTTTGATTGCCTTTTCAAGGATCTCGACTGGAAGTCCATGAACTTTCATATCCATTTGAAGCGCAGTTACACCTTCAGTCGTACCAGTAACTTTGAAATCCATATCACCAGCAAAGTCTTCAGCATCCATCAAATCGGTCAAAACATAGGCCTTGTCGATATCTTTTTCGGTAATTTCTTGGCCTTTTGGCACGTCCACCATGAGTCCCATCGCCACACCAGAAACTGGGCGAACTAGAGGCACACCTGCGTCCATCAACGCAAGACATGATGAGCAAGTAGCGGCCATCGAAGTTGAACCGTTTTGAGACATAATTTCCGTCACTGAGCGAATTGCATATGGGAATTCTTCTTCTGGAGGAAGGACTGGAAGTAAAGCTCTCTCAGCAAGATAACCGTGTCCAACTTCACGACGTCCAGGTGAACCAAGTCGTCCGCATTCCCCAACTGTATAAGCCGGAGCGTTATAGTGATGCATATAGCGTCGCACGCCATCCGTAACTTCCATCGTATCAACTAATTGTCCAAACGAAAGTGGAGCGAGCGTAACGATGTTCATCGCCTGAGTCACGCCACGAGTAAAGAGTGATGAACCGTGAGTTCTTGGCAAAATTCCAACTTGGGAAGAAAGTGTACGCACCTCCGTGAGTTTACGGCCATCAGGACGGACTCCATCTTCGACAATCGAACGGCGCACTTCGTGATGAACCGCAAGCTCAAACGCTTGATTATATTTATCGCGGAGATTCTCATCATACCATTCAACCTTCTCGTTATCGGTCTCCCCTTCCCCGAGTTCCAAGGCAAATTCATCATGCATTTTATACTTCAAATCATCAAGAATTTGCGCGCGTTCAAGCACATTACCCCTGACTTTGTCGCCAAATTTGCCATCGCACCATTTATCGACACGCTTTTGAATCTCTTCGTCCGGAAGAACGAGTTCATATTCTTGTTCAGGCGCATTAACAATTTTACTCAATTCACGTTGAAGATCGAGAGCTGGCTGAACATTTTTCACTGCCCAATGCATTGCTTCGATAATCATATCTTCTGGAACTTCTTTCGCACCCGCTTCAACCATCACAACCTTGCCATCTTTACAGGCAACCACAAGGTCAAGAGCTGATTTTTCGCGTTCTTCTGGGGAAAGAAATGCCTTAAATTCACCGTCGATTCTACCAATACGAAGTCCAGCAACCGGTCCATCAAATGGCACACCAGCGTTCATTAGCGCCGAAGAAGCCGCAATCATCGCGACCATATCTGGGCGGAAAGCTGGGTCCATCGAAAGCACAGTTGTTACAACCTGCACCTCTTGACGATAGCCTTTCGGGAATAGTGGACGAATTGGGCGATCAATTAAACGTCCAACCAAAACTGCGTTGTCAGATGGCTTTCCTTCGCGTTTAATAAACTTCGAAGAAGAAATCTTCCCTGAAGCATAGTATTTCTCTTCATAATCAATAGAGAGTGGGAAATAATCCAAAACAACTGGTTTTGTCCCAACCACCACCGATCCGAGCACAACCGTGTCCCCATATTTAACGAGAACAGAGGAAGTCGTCCTAAATCCAACTCTATTAATTTCGAGCGATAGTTCTCGCCCAAGCCACTCTGTTTTTACAGCAGTGGTTTTCTTCCCACTAGGGTTAATAATATCCATAGTAGTTTCCTTTCCTGGGAAAACCTCAGATACAAAACCTGTACACAGCTCTTATATCTGCCGTCTTCCCTGTTAATTATTACCTATCTATTATACCACAAAAAACTAGAAAATTCCCCGATTTTTCTCCCCTTTTTACCCCTATTTTACCTAGAATTATTGACTTTTTAGGATAAGTGTGATATAATAGTAACACTGGCTTCAAACTGCCTTTAAGTTTTGAATGCCCGCACATCAACAAAGGAGCGTGAAAAAGGATGATCAAAATTTCATCCACAAATGGAGAAATCAAAATTGAAGGACTCTTAAGTCCGAAAGAAATAGAGAAGATTGATTGCATTTGCAATCGCTGGCAAAATCTTTTCGAACTTGGCCTGCCACATCATAGAAAGAAACGACTTAAACTGGCAGAAGCCGGAGTCGTCTTCGAAAAATGGAAAGACTGTCCGAGAATAAGGATAGTCTATAGTTTCAAGGAAGCGGATAATGCACTCATTATCCGCTCAAACCCAAGCAACACAGAAAAAAAGGATATAAAGATCCTAGAGAAAGCAAATAGCGACTGGATAAAAAACGTCATTGAAAATATTGAGAAAGAATTTAATAACTGAACTGACCATCTCCTGCGATAATCTTTGCAAACAGATTATCGCTTTATTTCACAGTGTCACTCCTTTCACCGAGCCCCCTCTCTGAGGGGGCTCAACCCTTTTTTGAAACCGCCATTGGCGGATTTTTTATTCTCCAATTTTTTCGTACCTCTTCTTCTCAACAATTCCCCACTCCCCCAGCTTTTCCTCAATTCTCGAAAGTACATCTTCCGGACTATTTTGTCCATTCACTTCCTCAACCTTCACCCCATTTTCCTTTAGAACATGGACCATTCCCGTAATCGCTCGTTCATAAAGATCTTGTCGTCTCTCGACCGCAACTCTCGTGTCATCAACGCGTTTCCTTTCAACCAATCTTTTCCAAAGTTCACCTCTAGGCACTCTCAAAATTATCGCCCCATCTAAATATTTCAGATGATCACTCTCCACCATAGCATAAATCTGACTCACATTCATCGGAAACCCATCTAAAACTGCACTATTTAAAAGATTATTTCTTCCAAGTTTTTCAATTTCCGAAAAAAGCACCTCAATACTTTTTTCGTTATCTATCGGCATTCCATGATTAAGTGCCATTGTTACATCTTTATCACTTAAAGACAGAAGTAAATCTCGCGAGGAAACCCACTCCCAGCCATATTTATCCGCGAGTAGTTGTCCTTGAACCGTTTTTCCCGCACCAGGCGCACCAAAAATCGCAATCATAACCTTATTATACATCCTAACTCTAAAAGCTCAGAACTTTTTTCTGAGAATTTTAAAGGCTAAAAATAGAATAAAAATAGTGATGGAAAGCCGGTACTGAAATACCGGAAGGACTTCCATCAAATTATTTTTTTCTATTTTTACCTTATCGAAGAAAAAAAGGTTCTGTGCTTTTCATAAAGTAAAAACATCAAAAAACCGCCTTTCGGCGGCTTTTCTTGTTATTTTCTAAGACCAAGCTTTGCTACAGTCTTCTTGTATAGTTCGAAGTCAGTTGTTTCGAGGTATTTCAGGAGTTTCTTTCTCTTCCCCACCATTTGCATTAAACCTCTTTTAGCCATAAAGTCATGTTTATTATTCTTCACATGTTCCGTAACTTCTTTGATACGTTCTGTGAGAATAGCCACTTGAACTTCAGGAGAACCGACGTCGTTCTTATTGCGAGCGACCTTGGCAATAGCTTTGTCTTTATTCTCTTTTGTTATCATACGCGCCATTATACCACAGATGTGGGTTTTTCACAAGAGCTAAGCTCTCATAAAATCCTCTAGTTTCACCGCGTCTTCCACCTTATAATCGCCAACTTGTGTGCGCCTTAGCTGAGCCAAATATCCCCCAACACCAAGTTTCGCGCCAAGGTCTTCCCCGAGCGTTCGGATATAAGTTCCACTCGAAACATGACAACGGATTTTCAGTTCCGGCCATTTATAATCCAGAATATCCAGCTGGAAAATCTGCACTTTTCTCACCGGCATTTCTACATCAACACCTTTGCGAGCTAATTTATATGCTCTCTCACCGTTAATCTTCACTGCAGAAAAGTTCGGCACTCTCTGTTCAATTTCTCCCAGAAACTGGTCTTTTACCTTTTCGATCTCCTCTAAACTTACTTCCTTTGCATCTTTCTTTTCCGAAATTTCCCCTTCCGGATCACCAGTTGAAGAAGTTGCTCCGAGTCGAATCGTCGCCTCATACCATTTATCCAGCTTCAAAAACTCATTTGAACGTTTCGTTCCCTTCCCAATTAAAAGAATCAAAAGCCCTGTTGCAAACGGGTCTAAAGTCCCCGTGTGCCCAACCTTCACTTTTTTCCCCGCCTTCTCCGACAAAACTCGCCGCACTCGCGCCACCACCCCAAAGGAGGTCATGTTCTCGGGTTTATCAATTAAAACTATTTCGCTATCCATTCAGTTGCTCAAAATAAGCTTTCTCGACAATATCATCTACACCTAGCACCTTGAAAGTCTTTGTTAGATCATCAACTACTTCATTTACACTGTCATTCTCTTCGATTTTTGTTTCAATTTTTCCATAATATCCAGGTACACCTTCCACGTTGTCCATGAAAAGCATCGTCCCGTCCCCCATGTCAATCTCCTGACGTTTTCGACTTACCTCATTAATCTTCTTAAACCCAAGTTGATGAATGATATTTACGCCTTCAGCATAATCCTTCACTTCAGTCTCATCAACCACATCAACTCCCGAATCTTCAATATGTCGTTTCAAAATCATCTTATATTTTGCCGGTTTATCCACGGCTTTCATTTCTGTACGCATAATAATCCGCGGATAGTTCATTCCGTGTTTAAAACCTTTCGGCAAATAAACTCGATCGTGTTGCCAAATAATTGGCGAAAATTCAAACTCAATATCTTCTAATTTTTTTGCAAATTCTTCATGGTTCTTTAGTTTTGCTTTTAGAATGATTTTTTTCATAAAGTTTCTCCTTCCCTTGCTTTGTTTGCCCATTTATCGGCAAGTTCATTAAGTTCAGTTCCAACATGTCCTCTCACCCAGACTAACTCAACTGGATATTTTTTATAGAGTTCGTAAAGCTCTTTTACAATATCGAGATTAGCGATTTCGCCTTTTTTCTTCGTCCAACCATTCTCTTCCCAACTTGGTGCCCATTTCGTCAAAACATTAATCCAGAATTCTGAATCTGAATGAATTTCACAACCTTCGCTTCCGGCCAACTTAATTGCCGCGATCATGGCTTTTCCTTCCATCCGGATGTTCGAAGACTGTTTTTCGTTCCCAAGCGCCACTGGTTTTCCATTTTCAATCACAGAAAAACCGCCAGGTCCAGGATTTGGCGATGCACTTCCGTCAGTCCAGAAAATTCTCATATTAATATTATACCACAATTCCCTGTTTTTTCCTACCCAACCAACGTTTAAAAATGCTATAATAAACCTATGGAATCCGAGCGAATTAAAAAAGCCGTTGAATTTGCTACTCGTGCCCATGAAGGTCAAATGCGAAAAAGTGGCGAGCCCTTTATCAACCACCCACTTGCAGTGAAAAAAATTCTCACCGAATGGGGTATGGATGAAGACACCATCATCGCCGGTGTTCTTCATGACACCGTCGAGGACACCCCAGTCACTCTCGAAGATATAAAGAACGAATTTGGCGAAACGGTTGCTTTCCTTGTCGATGGCGTTACTAAGCTCGGCGCAGCTCGCTCTGGTATGCGCGATATCGACACTTATCTTCCCGAAACTCGTGACAACTTCCTCCGTCTTATGATTGCACTCGGAGCCGACATCCGCGTTCTGATTATTAAACTCGCTGACCGCCTTCATAACTTAAGAACCTTGAAGGCTCTCCCCCCAGATAAACAAAAGAAAATCGCGAAGGAAACTCTCGAGGTCTTCGCGCCTCTTGCCGATCGTCTAAACATGGGACAGCTCCGTGTTGAAATGGCAGATATCTCTTTCTCTTATGTCGATCCAAAACGTTACAAATATCTTAAAGACCTCATCGACAGAGTCAATAAATCCGGCGAAAAATCTCTCCGCCGCATTGAAGGTGAAATCACCGAACTCCTTAAAAAAGAAAAAATTGATTTTGAACTTTCTGGTCGCGTCAAATCAGTCTATTCCCTTCACAAAAAAATGGC
>JAEEGL014848780.1_pt1 | contig 11468 bp, 2 predicted proteins | sample 9134231 | NCBI WGS metagenome assembly JAEEGL01 (sample SAMN16246548, study PRJNA631951) | gut metagenome | biome: gut microbiome; feature: rumen; material: fiber-attached | host: Bos | place: Iran: Karaj | collected 2018-10
CCGCATGGTACCTCTTACTATAACCTCCATTCCCGCCGCCAGGCGGGAACCTCATCCCCATAAAAAAAACAAAGGCCACCCCAAAAAGGGGTAGGCCTTTGTTACCAAAAAAACTGTAAAACGTTCAAATTTTATTCCTGTTCTTTCTTGCGCTTGCCCAGGAGGTAGGCGCCAGCCAGACCAGCCAGCACGAAGATGCCTTCGCCAGCGGGAACGCTCTGGTCGTAGGTCACGTTCTGCTCGGGGACCCACTGGTTGGGGCTGTCGGCGCCCAAGCGCTTGTTGTTCCACTCATCATCCTCAAGGATGAACACCTGCGACATGGCCGGGGCGGCAAACAACATCATTGCGGCTGCGATTGCGATTATTCTTCTTTTCATCGTATTATGTGTTTTGTTTGTTGTTTCTTCCGTTAATGTTGGGCTCTCGTGGGGGCGAACCCGTGTCCGCCCCTACAATTACCGTACCGTTTTATCTCACCACGACCTTCTGGACCTTGGTGCTTGTGCCTTGGCTCACGCGGAGCATATAGACGCCCTTGGCCACATTGTTCAGGTTGACGCGGTTCTGCTCGTCGGTCAGGCGGGCGCTGTAGATCGTGCGACCCAGCACGTCGACCACGTCGAGGTTACCCTTGCCGTTGATGACCCACTCGGAGCCGTCGAACCAGGCGAAGTCGTTGTCGACATCGTTGTACTCCTCGACGTCGGTCACCGCGAAGGTGATGTAGAAGCGCGAGGCGTAGTCGTCGGTGGTGGCGTCGAAGGTGTAGTGGTCGGCGCGCAGCATGTCGGTGATCGTGCCCGTCATGTTGTCGACCAGCAGCAGGCTCGTGAAGTCGCCGTGCATCGTCTCCCAGGTCAGCGTGAACGTGCCGTCTTCTTCGGTGTAGAAGCGCACGGGAACGCGATCGGTGCCTTCGGGTGCGAACAACAGGCCGTAGCCTTGTCCGTCGAGGTGGGCAGCGATGTGGAAGTTGGCATTGCGCAGACCTTGAATCTCGGGGGCACCGCCAATCTCAGGACGGTTGAACTCGATGATGGTCATGTCGCGGTTGCCGCGCTCGTTCTCGGCGAAGATGTTGACCAGCGGGTAGTTCACCTTGGCGTCGCGGAAGTACGAGTTGTCGGTCTTCTTGGTGGTGGCCATCGCGGGAGTGAAGGTGACGCTGTTATTCACGGCATACAGGAAGAACGCCTGGTGCGGGTGGATGCAGTCGGCCAAGGTGGCGGGGTTCTCAGAGGATCCCATCACGAAGGGGACGTACACGCCGTTGTCGGCGTCGTAGGCATAGGCCTTGTAGCCGGCTTTTCCAAGAGCGGTGAGATCGAGGTATGCCTGGTAGGGGTTGCCCACGAGGTTCCAGCCCTTGTTGAAGTTGATGCCCTCAGGCTCCTGGTTGGTCAGCGCGATGGTGACATCGCCGTTGTTCAGCGTACCAGTGCTGCTCATGTAGCTGTCTTGGCTGATGGCCATCATGTAACCCTTGGCGGGAGTGAAGGTCGTCTCGTTCGTGTAGGGCAGCGAAGCACCTGTGCCGATGTAGTAGTGGTCGCTGCGCTTCAGGTTGATCCAGTGATAGTGAGGCTCTGAGTAGCTATAGAAGTCCCACTTGACACCCTCATCATAGCCGGCGTCCATAGGCAGGCCGTTCGGGAAATAGCTGTTCTCCATGCCCGAGATATTGACCTCGTGGCCGTATCCAGTAGGATTGCCATAGCTGGTACCCAAGGCAGCATCTCTCAGCGATGATGACATCATGTGCCAGTCGTATTCGAGGATCTCGCCGAGATTGTCGACAGCATGTTGACCGTGGTCAGAGTTGTCGAAGGTGACGCCGACGGTGGCGTTGATGGCAGCTATGGCTTTGCCATTAGAAGCTTCCTTCTGGATCAACACGGCGTCCTCGTTGATGAAGAGCATGTTGGTACCATTACCAAGCGTCACGTCGGTGGCGTTGCCATAGAGGAACATATTGGCGCTCTTGCCTTCGAACTTGGTAAACAGGTTGTCAAGGCCGTTGCTAAAGGTCTCGCCAGCTTGAGTATTCGGATTGAGGTTATAGGCGCTATAGTGCAGGAACTTGCCGTCTTCAGTGGCCATGCTGTTGTCCTTCGGGAAGGCCAGCACCGGAAGGTCGCCGTTGATGTCGCCCGAAGTCGGACGGAACCAAGGAGTATAGGTGACGGTAGTATTGCTCTTGGCTGCCACCCATTGGTTCAGCGTGCTGAGCAGGCCAGGCCATGTGGCGATACGTCCATCGGCATAGGTGATGGTGTCAGCCACATAGTCGTTCTCAGCATCCACGAAGTTGTCGCCATACATATAGCCAATAGCCTTGCGGTCGAGGACTTCACCATAAGTGCCAGAACCAACAGGATCGGTGCCTTCCAAAATGAAGTTGTCAGTCTTGGCATAGCTGAACTTGATAGAACCATTGGTGTTGTCAACGGCAAACTCATAATAGTTATTTGGCGTACCATTCGTAACCACATAGCAGTTTTCAACCTTACCCTTGTTTGTACCAATCAGACCAGCTTTTGGCGTGTTACCCGTAAAGGCAACATTGGAGTAAGCGTTGTATAGGTTACCGTTCTCCTCATTCAAACCAACGAGACCACCCATGTTATTACCGCCTTCCATGGCAGTCACAGAGAATGCGGAGTGGATGGTACCGCTTTGGAGATGACCAACCAAACCGCCCATATTGCCATAGGTTGTCTTGTTGTTCAAAATACCAGCAGCCTCAACATTACTAAGCGTGCCGCCATTCATGGTACCAGCAATAGCACCCATGTTGTCGGCCGAAGCTTCAAAGTCGACATTAGCAATCAGGTTTCCGATAGTAGCGTTGTTTGTGATGCCAAACATACCCATTTGCGTCTTCACGAGAGGGCTGTGGATACCAGTCACCACATGTCCATTGCCATCGAATGTGGCAGTAAACGGATTGTCGTCAGTACCCATCGGGACCCAAATGTGGGCATTCATGTCGATGTCGTTGGTGACGACAACATTTCCGAACTTATAATCATTATGATTGAAATCAACACCGTTCTCGCCATTGGCCAAGGAGATTACCCAAGCCAATTGTTCAGGTGTGGAAATGTTCTTCAGCTGAGCTTCTGTCATATAAGGTGTATAACCTTGAGCCTCTGCACTTGCAAAGTAGGGGTTCCAAGTTTGGAATGTCACCCAAGTCTCAAGCCAATAGAGGAAATGCTTATCAAGATACTTCTCAAGGTTGTACTTATTCAAGTCATGGACGATAAGGTTCTGAGGCTCGGCATAGGGAATATCAAGATAATCTTCCGGATTAGGGTCCTTGTCGGTATAAACCACAGCCAGGAAGCCGTCAGTAGTCAGTGCACCTTCGCCAAATGATTTGTCGATACCAATTTTGTTGTCGAGATCTGCATCCTTGACCAGTTCGTCGTATTCGTCGGTGTCGTCGTGGGTACCGACCTGAACAACCTTGTATTCGGAAATGGTGTTGCCTGTACCCGCCACGTCATTGGTCAACCAAACATTGCTCTGTTGGGCATTGGTGGCAGCACTTACCTTATTATTATAGATGTTCACGGCATCGGAGACAATCATACCTCCATCCATGTAGACACCAGCACCCTTGGAGCAGTAGTTCTCAGTAATACTGGCATTGTCATTCATTCTCAACATACCACCTTGTTCCACTCTGATGGCTCCGCCCAAAAGGGCATCTGCCTTGCTGGAGGAAGCGTTGTTGAAATTGCTTTGGATGTCAACATCCGTAGTCAAATTCACACTACCGCCATTAAGTACATCGATGATAGGTGCTTCTGCCAGACCGTTGAACGAACAGGTCTCGGGATAAATCTTATCATCACGTTCGGCAGCAGGTTTCTGCGACTCGGCATAGACGCCATCGATGGAGACACCCTTAAGGATCAGGTTGCCAGTCACATCTATCAGCGTTCCGGTGTATTCAAGGTTCTCGCCTTCTGCGCCTACACCACCGACAAAGAGTTCATGTTTGCCTGGATAGCGATACACCTTAGCATGGGTCTTGGTAGTACCATCCCACATCTGGTTGTTGGCAATAGTCACCTTGTTCACAATGAAGATGTGGTCGCCATTGGTGTAACCAGCACGGTTGAGGATGAAGTTGAATGTGGCAGCAGGTCTATCGGGATGCTTGCCGTAGTCTGTCTTGTCTTGACCGGCAATACCGTCGATATAGAAATTATCGCCACGGCCTTTACGCCATACTTCTACAGTGACATCAAATTGAGCAGTTCCTATGATAGGTTGATTATTATTGTCATATCCAGTAACATATTTGTCCAATTCGATGGTAACGGTAACCGTACCCATGCGAGTCTGTTGGTTCACGAGATAAGTCTGTTCGTTATACCACAAGGTGAAGTTGAGACCCGTCTCAGTACGACCGGTGGCCTTACCAATGGTCTTGCCGACTATATTATTTGAACCAAAATCAATAGTCTCACCGAGCGTTTCCCAGACGTTCTTCTGGTCATAAGTGTCGCCAGCCCTCATGGTAAGACCGAAACTATTCAAATCGAAGGTGCCATTGGTGGCATTCCTAATGTAGACATCGTGAGAATCCTCCACAGGCTCGTTGTTATTGTCGGGATCCAGCTCCACATCAGGAACAAAGTTGAAAGCCTTGACCTTGAAAGTAGAGGCATCACCCGTCACACCAGTGAAGGCAGGCAACACGATGATGAAATCAGAAGATTCCTTGGTGGTGTGTTGCTTGTCCATAATAGCATATTGCTTTGTTTCAAAGCCTTGGGTAATTTGAGTCGAGGTGGTAATGACCAAAGGAACTGCGATGTAGTCGTCAATGACTTCATGTGCGTCTTCGCCTTCACCCTCCATATGGCATTGCACCAGGTGGATGATGACAGGATCCAAGGTCTTGTTGGCCGTCAGTTTGTTGCTGTAGGTAAGACGGAAATTGAGTTTGGGTTGTGCCGTGTAGTCAGCACACTCAAAAGGCGTTGCCTGAGCAGCCAAATATTGGTTGGAGGCATCGCAGATAATCAAAGGACCATGACCTGCTGTCACCATGCCTTGGCCAGGAGTCACCACAAGACCGAAGTTGAGGTCCTTGTTGTCGTTGATTTCGGTAAGACCATCAGCAATATGCTGTTCGGTGATGGCATTGCCAAGAGATTGGCTCGTTCCAGCACAATACATCCAATTGTTACCCGTAGTGGCCTCTGTGGCGCTTGCGGCGTTGAAGGTCATGACCTCATCACCGTATTCGATGTTTGCATAGTTTCCTGCAAGCGTCTCAAAGCGGAAATAGCTATTGTTGCTGGTCCATCTGGGCAGGATGACTTCGCACGAAACCGTCAGCCAGTCATTAGTCGTGTAGGTAGGATCAGTCTTTGCAAGCAACATGCCCTCAGCAGTGGTGTGGTGGATACCACCATACTGCCAAACGCGGAAGTATTGGGTGTCGCCTCTCAAGGTAGGCGTATGGTTGACATAACGAAGCTGAGCGCCCGAGGTGCCAGTTGCAACCAAACCACCATCTGCGTCGTATTCGTTGTCGACACCACGATAGCTGACGAAACCACCATCATCGGGGTTCTGATAGTCATCACCCACTGGATCGTTGCCTGCTTCAGCACTAGTCTTCGGACGGGCATAGGCGCAAGTAGCGTCGTCGTTAGCAGCCGTTCCGATTGACATCATGTGGAAGAAACCTCTCAGCTCGCCAAACTTGGTGGTGCTGCCGTCAAGGTATTTCACTTCGACGTAGCTACCGCCTTCCACACGGATCTTGTTGTCGGAGTCGCCAAGGTTGCCAAGACCGTTGTAGTTGACCGTGGTGTAACTGGGGCTCCAGGCTCCGCTAGTCATGGCATAGATGTTATCATCGCTGATGGTCACACTGCCAAAACTCTTGAGCTCGGAGGCAGGAGTCTTCAACACGAGGGTACTACCATTGCACATGTAGAAATAGTCGACAATGCCATAGATGGAGTACTTCTCGGTGGTGACCAAGGAGTTGTATCGGCCTTGGCCGTTCAAGGCAAGGTGGGTGCGGTCAAGAGCCACCCGCTTGAAGCGTTGGATGGAGTTGAGAGAACGAGTTGCAGAATGAACCGGATTAATCGGGTCGTTTTCCTGGTCGACATGGTTTCCGTAGTCTTTCACGATCAGGTCGCGGTTGAGGTTACCAGCGTCGCACGAGGTACCGCAGCCCATGAGGCTTCCTTCGATGTTCATGTAGTTGTCTTCGGAACTGCCTCCCGTCACACCGTAGCTTGAGCCGTCAACATAAACGTTGGAGTTACCCGAAACGGTGGGGGCACCGAATGATCCGGCAAACACACCCCAGTCGCCACCAGCCCAGATGTTACCCTTGATGTCGAGCTTACCCAAGCCATACTCAAAGCCTTCGGGCAGTAACGGAGCGTGGAAGGGGGCGTTCTCGATGGCATTGACACCAACGAAGACGTATGTGGAGCCGTAGGTGCTGCCGTAGTAACCTGCAGCATACACGTGCATGTCGACCTGACCAGCGCTGAAGTTAATGATACAAGTAGGATCGCTCTCATTGGTGTTATACCCTGAAAGCTTCAAAGCGTCATCGGCGTTACGCGAGCCGCCATACACGGAGCCATGGATGTGACCACCCAAAATGTTAACGGTCTTGAGGCCGCCGATGAACAAGCCCTGACCCTGTGCGCCCAAAGCACCACCAAACACGTTGCCCCCGATATTGCCGTTGGCCACGGTGACGAGGGTGTTACAGGTGGATCTGCCCATCTTACCGGCGCCGAACACGTCACCCGAAATAGAGGTGTTGTTACCCGTGACGGTAACTGTGGAGGTGTGGCCAGTAGTTGCTGCGGAGTTGATGGTACCTTCCTCACCGCCGCCATACACGTTGGCCAGTGTGCCACCGCTGACAAGCACTTTTGTGTTACCTGCCACATTGGCGTTGCGGTTTTGGCTTGCGTTACCTTTACCAGCGCCGAACACATCTTTCAGCGTACCGCCGCTCACAGTAACGTTGGTGCTTCCATTGACAACACCTTCCTCGCCGCCACCGTATACATTATTATTAATGGTACCACCACTGACAGCCACTTCGGTGTTTTGTGCAATAATAGTAGATACACCATAACCGCCACCAAAAACGTTTGTGGTTTCACCATCCGTCATGGTAACATGGCTGTTATTCACTGTACCCGTGCTGTTGGAGCCGCCGTAAACGTTGCCGCTCACTGTGCCACCTTTAACAAAGACATTAGACGTGGGAATGACAGTTCCATTACCGTACGATCCACCAAACACATTGAGTTGGATGGTTCCACCAAGAATATGTACGTTGGATGTGTTAACAATGTAACTATTATAACCACCGCCATAAACGTTATTGGAAATGTTAGCATTGTCGGCTACAACCACATTTGAAACAATCATACTACCTGCACGGCCTGCCAGACCACGGCCTGCACCAAATACCTGTCCGCCAGCAGTACCATTAATTTCTGAAGCATTACTGCCTCCAATTACGGCATTTCCTCCCACGTAAACAAATGAATCGCCATTGGTGGCACCACTATTACTTGTACTTCCCGTACCATTGCAACCGCCTGCCAACCAACTACGGATTTCTCCTCCTGTGACAACTATCCGGCGGCTGCCTATTGATGGGTTGTCCGCTGCAGCACCATACACGCATCCGTGGAACAGACCGCCCTTAATCCTTAAGTCAAAAGTTACGACTTCGGGTGTCATATAAGTAGTACTCTCGCTACCTACGCCACGACCTCCATTCATGCTACCGAACTCGCCACCTTCGACAACGACAAAACGCATACCGGGATAAGTGTTTCCCGCACTATTTTGACCGAGGTAAGCGGAGTGTTGGTAATCGCCATTATTATTGACATTATTACCCCAATAACCAGATTGATATGATCCACTCTTGAAGACACAATCAAAAGTTTTCTGATCCTTATTACCTGAACCGCTAAAAGTAACGTTAGTAGAATAGAACAATTGAGCGTTTGGGGAAACAGACAACTTGGAGTTGTCCTTTTTTGCGCGGTCGTAATCGCAGCCCATGATGGATTTCACAATATATCTACCTGAAACATTGCCACTTCCCTGTTCGTTTACAAAAGAAAAGTTAGTATATGTGCCACTTTCTATGCGAAGAGTGTAATTCAGTCCATTAGCAGTTGCTCCAATACCGCGAAGGCGATTCATGGTACCCGTAACGCCACGCCCCGTACAAAGGTAATGATTATTTGCAGTTATTGTGCGATTAGTACCTCCGAAGACTATATATTCGAACTTTGTATCAGCGTTGCAAGTAAAATCATGCGCAATTTGTGAAGTCAGACTACCTCCTGTATTTCCGTCTGGATAACGGTTCGTAATAGTCACAGGATGTTGCTCGGTTCTATTAATTGCATTGTCGGTATTACCACTAGTAATAACAAAGAAGTTTCGCTCATAAGAGCCACCATCCAAATTGGTTGCAAGCGTGTTGTTGGCATCCAATGTGTTGGCATTGCCTGTTTTCACGTATGCTCTTGCCCAAAGGGCTTCAAGCTCTACTTCCATGCCTTTAGATGCAGAAGGAACGAAGGTCAAAGTTGTCTCTGCGTTAATTGTGTCGCCAACAGATTTGCCTGTAATTTCACCACCACGCACGGCTTTCACACGCCAAGCATAGAAACCACAATACTTATTGAGATCTCCAGTAGCATATTGATAAGTAGGTCTCTTGGAGAATGGGTTGGGTATTACAGTATAGGGGCAATTACCTGTGCCATCATAGTTGGCACGCTCCAAGGTCTTCAAATAGATAAAGGTGTGCTCAGTTTCGTTATAACTCACTTGAACACTAGTGGCATTCTGCGTCCAGCTATTATCGGCAGGCGTAGCACCGTTTGTAATGCTAATGGTTCCTGTACCATTACCAAAATACGTAATCTTCACATCGGCAGGGTTGAGGCTGTGCACCGGCTGGTCGCCATCGCTATAGTAGCTCCAGCTGTGGTCCTCACGGTCATCCAAAAGAACGACGCTACCATCTGCGCCGCTGCCCGGCACATAGTATTCGGTCACTACATTAGAAGGCATGTAACCGATAACACCTGTCTCGGCGATAGGCGTCTTATAAGCATAGGCACGAATAGTGGCACCTGCTGTAACAGCGAAACCGCCGTTGTATGTTTGAGCCGTGGAACTTGTGGTGGGGTCGCTACCGTCAGTGGTGTACTTCACGATGGCGTCGCTGAAGTTTTCAGGCATGCTAATCGTGGTAGTGGCATTCGCATTAATGGTAGGAGCGGGCACATACACCTCTCTAAAGAGATATTCCAGATACTCGGTCGAAATCATTTGGTCGCACGAATAAGCACGCGTTTTGAAACGGAAAGAGGTATTGGGGGTCAGCACCTCGATGGTGTCGATCTGCACTTCGATACCGGCAAAATAGTGAGGTTCGTCCCAAGTAGCGTTATTCGGGGACGGCTCTGCTGGAGTGCCGCCGTTAGCTGCTGTGGTGTAGCCTATGTACCATGTCTCTTGCAAACCGCTGGGTTTTTCGCCCGGGGTCACAAGGATGGTGTTGGTATTGGGGATGCGGTATACACTTTTCGGTTTGGTGGGCACGGGGGTGCGGTCATTGGGGCCAAAAGTCAAACTGGCAACCGTTGACTCTACGGCATCTTCTCCTTCACCAATAATGGATTTGGCATAAACCGTCATGGTCTCCTGGTTGACAGGCCACGGGATAGGATTATCATTACTATACTCCGAGAAGTTTGTACCGTCAATGGAATAATACAAGGTACAGTTCAAGGTGGTAGGATACATCCTGATCAAGTTTTCGCACTTGTCCTTGTAAATATAAGGGGCCTGGGGCTGCACGTTGCCGCTTATGGCCTCCACCTGAGCCGTCCAACCTGCACCACGGAATTGCTCATTTGAAACCCATGTGAAGGTGATGGCACCATCTGACATGATTGTGAATTCGTTCTCATAGCTTCCCGTCAATTCAGTGATGAGGTAGGCGGGGTTGGCCGTCGTTCCCGAATAGGCAGTCAGATAATCATCATTGATTTGAAGCGACAGATAACCTGCAACATAGGGAGCCTCGGTGATATTATCCCATTCCCAGTCTTTAAACTGCTTGAAGGTCACTTTGATTTTGTCTCCTTCTACTTTCGGCCTCAAGGTATAGGTGTAGGTTTTGTTGACGCTATACCACTGGTCCCAATAATCAGTGCCAGTCTCATCATTTGCACACGGGCCTTCGAAATCGTAGAAGTTGTAAGTAATACCACGTTCTACTTTTTCCGTGCCGTTGTGGATGTAGAAATCATTTTCGGCGCGGGTCTGGGCTTTCGCCGGCAAGGCGAAGAGTACGGCGCAGAGCGCCAGGAAAGCAGCCCTCATCGCGAGGCGGACTTTCAGCTTGTGGTTTTTCACTTGCATGATCGTTTTACTGTTTTTGGAGTTTGTAACTATTTGATTCATTTTAATTTATGATTTGTTTTCGTAACTATTTACAATTCTCTTTGTCTTCACCTGCTCGGGCTCAATCATTAAAAATACTGCCCTTCGCCGGCGAGGCTTTAATTAATAAGGTGTAGTGCCTCTTGGGCACACTATCCCCTTTAAGGCCGCAAAAGTACAAAAAAAATGTATTGGGAGGATAGTTTTCTTATAATATTATTCTATTTAGAATGGATTTTAATAGAGGTTTTGACGTTACTGCACGCGGCACTTTAGGTTCCCCTTCGGGGAATGGAGGTGGGCGTAAAGTGGCCTGCGGCGGTCAATAACGTTAACGACCCGTAAGCGCTTCAAACCGCCGCGTGGTACCTGATAATAATCGCTCCATTTCCGAAGGGAATCTCTTTCCGTCCTTTCTCCTTGATGAGAAAGGAGCAAAGAATCAAGGCCGCCTCAATCGGGCCTCCCCGCGTACGGCTAAGTGCCTGACCCTCAGGTCGCGGAGTACCTTCTCCGAAGGTAAACGACAAGCGCCGCTCTGTGAGGGTCAAGCACTTAGCCGTCCCTTTGCGGGCGCTTCCCCGCTCGGCGGCCCCGCCTCCCCGCCCACCCCAGTCGGGTGTAGGCGTTCCCGCACACGGTATTTGAGGTTCCTGCTATTAGGAGGGAACCTCATACCTCTACACTCTAGCCCAAAACCTTCATTGCGTGAAAAGGGAAACAAAAAAAGCGCCCTAGGGCGCTTTTTTTTGTTTTGACATGATACCGTCCTTACAGTTGGTTGTAAGCGGGCGAGAAGGTGTCGCCTTGGCTGACGTCGCCCGTGCTGATACCTTTCCTCAGCCAACGGGAGCGCTGGGCGCTGGTGCCGTGGTTGAAGGTTTCAGGCATGGTGCGGCCATAGGCCTGCTTCTGCAAGTAGTCGTCGCCGATCTTCGAAGCCGCGTTCAAGGCCTCCTCGATGTCGC
>JAEEGL016051592.1_pt1 | contig 11468 bp, 8 predicted proteins | sample 9134231 | NCBI WGS metagenome assembly JAEEGL01 (sample SAMN16246548, study PRJNA631951) | gut metagenome | biome: gut microbiome; feature: rumen; material: fiber-attached | host: Bos | place: Iran: Karaj | collected 2018-10
AATTAATTATAAACCAAAAAAAAAATAATAAATAAATATAATATCAGATATAATTAAAAGAATGGGGATTGGGGATTGGGCCCAATCCCCAATCCCCAATCCCCAATCCCCTTTGTTTTAAAAATAAAAAAAAATGTTTTTTAGAATTCCATAAAAATTTAAACGATAAAAAATAAATAAAAAAATTTAAATAATTAATCATATTTTTAAATTAATAAATGGAAAAATTTCAAAATTGCAAAAAACAAACAAATAAAAAATATGAAAATAAATATATTAAAATAGGTATTTTTTTTAAATGAAAAATAATTATATGATAAATTTCAATTCTATATTTAAGTAATTTTTCCTTAAAAATACAATTATTTATTTGGAATAAAAAAACAAATGAATGTTTAAAAAACCTAAAAAAATAATTAAAAACTTAAAAAAATGAAAAATGTAAAATATATTGTAATTGAAGGAATTGATGGTTCTGGTAAAGAAACTCAGACAAATTTATTATATTCATATCTAGTATCAAAAAATAAAAAAGTAGAAAAACAAAGTTTCCCAAATTATAAATCTGAAAGTTCAAATCCAGTAAAAATGTATTTAAATGGTGAATTATCAAAAAATGCAAATGAAATAGATGCATATCAAAGTAGTGTATTATTTGCAACAGATCGATTTTGTACAATGAAGAAAATATATAATAATATAGAAAATAATAGTTTTGTTATTTTTGATAGATATGTTTCAAGTAATATGATTCATCAAGGAGGGAAAATAAATAATAAAAATGATTTAGATAATTTTTTAAATTGGTTAAATGACTTTGAATTTAATATATTAAAAATACCAAAACCTGATAAAATTATTTTTTTAAATGTTACTCCTGAAATTTCTATAAATTTAATGAAAAAAAGAAATGAATTGAAATCTGGAACTAAAAATGATATTCAGGAAAATGATATTAATCATTTAGTTAATGCTTATAACACTGGAATTTATATTGCTAAAAAATTTAATTGGGATATTATTAATTGTTTTGATGATAATGGAAATTTAAAAAATGTTCAGGAAATACAAAATGAAATTCAAGATAAAATTAAGGATTTAATTTAATTTTTTTTTTGAAAAGTTAAATGTAAAATGTATAATTTTTAATTTTTAAATTAAAGTTGTTTTTTATCTTAAAATGTAAACAAATATTTAAAAATTAATTTATATGAATTAGTTATTATAGCATTTATATTTTTATCATCAAATAAAATAATATTTTATTATTTTATTCATTTATTAAATATAATTCTTTTTTATAATTGATTTTCATTTGAATAAAGATTATTAATTAAAAAGTTTTATAAAAGTGAATTTATAATTTGATTTATATAAATTTGTGTTTTTATAATTTCACATATTTAATATAGCATAAAAAAACAATAAAAAAATAAAATACTTTTATTGCATTTTATTTAAATTTCTTTTTTAATCTTAAAGAACGAAAATCTTTCATTCTTAATTCAGCTCTAATTGTATTATTTATAAATATTTTATTTTTATTATTATGAGTATTAATATTATTATTATTAGGTGTTTTTAAATAATTCGAAAAATTAGTAGTTGAAAAACTTCCTTGAGAAAAATGTTCCGTTAATTGTGAATTAATATTTCTTATTTTATTGTTTATTTCTGGAGAAACAAATTTACGTTCAATTCTTAATAAATTTTCATTCTTTTTATTCACTATTTTTTTTGGAATTTTTTTTGTTATTCCTGCTAATTTAATTACTTCATTTTTTAAAAATTTATCATTTTTACCTAAACTTTTTATATATTTTTCAGTATTAAATAATTTAAAAGAATTATTTTTATTTCTTGATGATTTATTTTTTTCAGGATTTAAATTTGTTAAACTAATATTATGATATGATATTTTATCATTTGAATTTGTTCTTTCTTCAAAAAATTTTGTAAATATTTTTCTATCTGTTTTAGAATTATCTATTGTTTTTAAATTAATTGGAATTTCCAATTTTTTAATTTTATAATTTGAATTTTTTTCTTTAGAATAATCTCGTGTATTTATATTTGTTATATTATTATCTGAAGGAGCAATTTCTTTATTTTCTTGTTTTTTAAAATTTGAAAAATTAGAATATGTTAAATTAGGTAAATTTATTTTTGACATTGTTAAATTTCTAGTTTTTAAATGAGTTAAAGATCTATTTTGTTTTCTTCTTAAATTAATATTTAATAATCTGTCATTATTTAATATTTTATTATTCTTATAATTTATTTCCTTAACCACATATTTACTTTTTTTCTTTTCTTCTAATTTATCATAAGAAAATTTTCCTTTTGCTTTTAAAAAATCTTTAAAAGTATTATCAAATTCATGATTGATTCTATTTAATTTTAAATCAACTTCATTTTTAATAATTTTAAGAAAATTATCTTTTCTAGTATTAATAACTTCAATAAAAAATTTTTTATTATTTTCATTATCAAGAGTACTAATTAAATTATGAAAGTCTTTTGTTTTCACCTTTAATATTTGAGCTTTTTCAGAAATACATTTAACAAAAAAAAACCTTTTTTTTAATTCCAAAGCATCTTCAAAACCAATTAAATCATAATTAGAAATAGTTTTAATTTTAATTTTAAATAAATTATATTTATCAAATTTCTCAATTTGTTGTTGTTCAAAATCTAAAAAATTTAATTTTTTAGGATTTGAAATAGTATAATTTTCTTGTTTATAAGGATTAAAAGTCATAGGAGATTCAATTATATGTTCTTTTGCTAAATTATATAAATTATTTATTTCTTCTTCAGAAACAGGAAATTTACCAATTAAATAATTAATTAAATTACTTTTATTATAATTAATATAATTATAATATTCTTCAATCCAACCTAAACTTAATAAACAATAAATTTCAAAAACTCCATTTTCAATAATATAAATATATTTACTTTCTTCATTTTGTTTATATAAATAATCAGTATTATATAAAACTTCTTTAGAAAAACCATTAAATAATTTAATTAAATGATTTAAACTCCAAAAAGAAAAAAAAGGATAATGGATTTTAAATAATTTTAAATCTTTTTCTAATCTTTTTAATTCTAATTCTTTCATAATTTTATTATAATCAGTTTTATTAATAGAAACTAATTTACAATCATCGATAGCAATAATTGTAGCATTTCTAGTAGTTTTTTTAATTAAAGCAATTTCTCCAAAAGCAAAGCCATTATTAAATTCCCCTAATTTTTCATTTTCTTCAATAAAAAAATTCATTTTTCCATAATGAGTAATTTCTGCAATTGGAATTGACATATAGAAGTTAATATCAATATTTAAATTTTTATTCTTTTCTATTACTCTATTAAATATTAATCCTGTTTTATCATCATTTTTTATATCATTTAAATATATTATATATTCTTGAAGAGTTAATAATTTTTGAGGATATATAGGACGATATAAATTGACTCTTCCTTCTATTAATATATAAAATTTATCTCCCTCTTCTCCAAATAATATTATTGGATCTCCTTTATGAAAAATTTCATAATGTAATACTGATATTATTTTTTCTAATTTTTGAATTTGAGAACTGTTCTTTATTTTTTTAAAATAATCATATTTTTCACTTAAATACTCTGATAATATTCTTATTTCATTTTTTGTTCTATTTTTTTCTGCTTTTTGTAATAATGATAATATATATTCTTCTGAATAATTTTTCTTTATATTTAATCCTTTTTTAGTACCTGATTTTATTATTTTTTGCTTTTTATTTTCTTCTTTATTTATTTCATTATTTTCATTCTGCATAATTAAATTAAATAAATAATATTTTTAAAATATGGAAGAAATTTATACAGGAGAAATAGAAGATGAAAATGAAAATGATGTTATTGCTGAATATATGTTATCTACAATAACTTCAATTAAAGAAGGTTAAATATTATAATTTTATAAAATAGAAATGTTATTAAAATTTCCTGAAGAATTAAAACAATATTATATTTATACTAGATTTAATCAATTAAAACATGAATTTAAAATTTATGTAAAATTAGTTCCTAAATCAAAAGTAAATCCAAGAGAAAATGAAATTTATTTTTTAATAACTTTAAACGAAGAATATCCTCAAAAACCACCTTTATTACAATGTATATCAAATGTATATTTATTATTTTATTTAAATAAATTTAGTTCGGTTTTCCCAGTTTAAATGATGGAAGTAATTTTCAATTTGCTTTAATTCCTGTTTGGAAATCTAATAATTCAGTTTGTGAATTAATTGAAAAAATTCCTGATTTAATTGATAATATTGAAGAAGAATCAAAAAATAATTTATTTTCTTTTTATGGAACTTATTCTAAAACATTAGTGTATAATATAAATGATTTTTTAACGAATAATCAAAATAAATTATATAAAATTCATAAAACAAAGGGAATGAAGAATAAAAAAATTAATTTAGAAAATAGATTTTTAATAATAACTGATATTTATGTAATAATATTAATCAATGAAGATAGTAAAAAGAAAAATAAATGTAGAATTGAATATTTAGGAGAAATATTTAATATTCAAAGTATAAATGAATCAGATATAGAAAATGAAGAAGATTTAGAAGCCTTAACTTTTGATTGGGTAAATGAATCTGAAAATAATTTTAATTTTCCTATTATCATTAAAATAGAAGATAAAAATGATTTAATTGAATTAATTATTACCAAAAAAACCCAATTAATTAGTAAATTTTCCTTATATTTAAATAATGAAGAAAATGATATTAAAGTTCTTTCTCAAATTCTTGAAATTAAAGAAAAAATTCTAGAAAAACATCCTGATGATTTCACTTTAAGAATTGTTACTGAGTTATATCAAAAAATAATTGAAATTTATTCTAAAAATAATAATGAAGGATTTCAATTTTATATTCAAAAATTACATGATACCATTGAAAAATATGATAAAATTAAATTACAAAAAAAAAATATTAAAGAAGAAAACAAAGAAAAAAAAGAAGAAAAAAAAGAAATAAAAGAAGAAGAAAAAAAAGAAGAAAAAAAAAAAGAAGAAAAAAAAGAAGAAAAAAAAAAAGAAGAAATAAAAGAAGAAGAGAAAAAAGAAGAAATAAAAGAAAAAGAAGAAAAAGAAGAAATAAAAGATGAAGAAAAAAAAGAAGAAGAAAAAAAAGAAGAAATAAAAGAAGAAATAAAAGAAGAAGAGAAAAAAGAAGAAAACTAAAATAAATAATAAATAACGAAAAAATATATTAAAAATAATTAAAAAAACTCATTAAAAAAAAATGAAAGTAAAATAAAATATTTAAAATAACATTAAAAAAATAGAATTTCCAATCATATCCAAACATATCAGAATCAATGGAAGATATAATAAGAACATTAACTAATTTAAAAAGTCAAAGAGAATTAATAAATAAAGATATAGAAAATGGAGAAAATATGAAAATGAAAATTCAAGAAAAATTAAATTCATTTATCGATGAATTAGAAAGAATAAATCAATCACTTGAACAAAAAAATGCAATTTTAAGTGTTTATGATAAAATTTTAACTGATTCTGATTCTGCTTATAATAAAATAATTCAAAGTACTGAGGCTTTATATAATATGGTTAAAAATGAAGAAAAAAAAGTTAATTCTAATAATAAATTTGGATATAGTTCTTCTTATAATTTTTAAGTTATTTTTAAATAATAATATTATTTTTATTTAAAATCAAATTTTTTTTTCTTTTTAATTTTAATATTTTTCTTTAATAATTGTTTTTTTATTATAAAAAAAAGAAATCCTTTTATTTTTTATTTATTTTTTTAAATGATAATGCAATATAAAGTAAAAAATTTTTCAATTAAAAAAAAACATTTTTATAAAATAAAAAATGGATTCTCAAAATGAAAATCAAATAATAAAATCATTTTGTGTATGTGGTTTAAATGATTCAAATCTTCAAAAATATACAGAAGAACCAGAATTTCCATATATTCAAAATGTAGATTTAGTGGAAAAAAATATATCAATTTCAATGGATACAATTGAAATGACAGGAGAAAAATGGTAAAATAAAAAAATATATAAAAACCTTAAAAAATTTAAAATAGGATTCGAGTAATAAAAGGATTAAATATATGGTTAAGAATACAATATTGCAAATTTTATCAAAGACCAATAACAGGATTTAAAATAGCAGAATGTGATTATGAAAGTCCAGAATATTTATTATTAAAGAAGAAATATAAAGAATTAGAATATAAACCAATAAGATTAACAATAATAGAAAATGGAGATGAATCATGTCATCCAATATTAAATGAATGTGAAAGAATAAAAGATTATAATGATTTTTATGTTAAAATTCCTAGTTTTTGTAATGTTAAAGATTATATTAAATTACCCGTTAAAACTGAAGCTCTTGTTTTATTAATAACAAGATCAGTTAAAAATTTACCTTTAAAAGAAATAATAATAACTCAAAAACCAGAAAAAAAATCTTGTCAATTTGGTATTATGTATCATAAATCACCATATATTTATAGATATTTACCAGAAATAATTGATTTTTATCCTCAAAATTTAAATTTAGATCCTGGAATTGCAATGTTTTGCTTTCCTAATGGAATACATATTAAAAATATTTGTGATATGCCTTATTGGTTTAATATTATTTTAACTGATGAATCTGGGAATAGAAGTTATGGAGCTTGTTTAAATTTTTGGGAAGAATGTTCTAATGATTTATTAGAAAGTTTTGTTCCTATTTTTGATGATAAAAAAAATAAATATTATGTTGAAAAATCTTTATTAATTATTAGTAATTATCCTTTTTTCTATAATTGTAGAATTTTCTTAAGAGAATTATATCGAATTCAAGTCTCTTCTTCTACACCAATTCCTTTAGAAAGAGCTATTTGTTGCTTTGTTGATCAATTAGTTTTTCAAAGTTTAGATAAAATTTTAACTTTTAATATTGCTGAAGAAAAATTAAATTTTTATCGAATTCCAATTTATGGTTCTGAATGGGATACAAATAATGAATGTATAGAAACTTTATTTTCTGTTTTAAGTTATGAACAAATTATTACTCTTTGGGAAGGAGTTTTATTAGAAAAAAAAATAATATTATTATGTTCTAGTAAATGTACTTTAGGACAAATTTGTTTAGGTATTATTTCTTTATTATTTCCTTTTAAATATTATCATACCATAATTCCGATTTTACCTGAAAAATTAATTGAATTTCTTGATAGTCCAATGCCTATTATTGTTGGAATCAATTATCCTATAAATTTAAATGATTTACCTCATGATTTTTTAATTTTAAATGTTGATAATAATTGCTTTCAAAATTATTATGATAAAATACCTAAATTACCTAATAAATTAAATAATTTACTTTTAAAAAAATTAAATAAAATTAAAGGAAAATATAATTTAGATAATCCAATTAAAGCTAAAGAAAGAATGGATTTTAATGATAATATTAAACCTTTGATTGATGAAGATGAAAAAAAAGTTAAAATTAATGTTAGTGAAATAAGAGATATATTTTATGATGTTTTTATTCATATGTTTAAAAATTATGAAAAATATTTTAATTTAGATAAAAAAGAGAAAAAAAAAAATAAAGAAGAACAAAAAGAAGAAGAAGAAGGAATATTTATATTAAATAACTTTTTAAAAGATCATTCCAGTTTAGATTCAGATTCATTTTTATCTAAATTTTCAGAGACTGTAACATTTAATCAATTTATATATTCATTTGAAGATATAAAGCAAAATGATATAACAGATTTTTTTTTATATTCAATAAAAAAAGGAAGAGGGAAATTTAAAGTATATTTACCAGAAAATATACCATCAATGTCAACAATATGTTCCGAAATAAAAATAGATGATTTAGAAGGAAAATCATTTTTTTATCCTAGTTTTCCTCGATTAAATCCGAAATATTATATTAAAACAGAAAAAGGGAAAAAAATATATAAATCAAGATTTATTTATAGTAATGATGAATGGTGTTATGATTGTACAAAATTAAGTAATAAAGATTGGGCTAATTATTTATTTTATACTATTTATGAAATATGGTTTAATTTCTTTTCTACTTCTATTCTTTTATATGACGATAAAACTGCTGTTGAATTAATGAATTATGGTATTTCACTTATTCAAGATTTAATTGAAAAAAAAAAAATTACTCCTTCTAAAAATTTATTTACTAAAGTTATTAAATCTTGTGCTAGAGCTTCTTTAAGTCAATATGTTAAACCTTTGAATAAATTAGTAAATTTAATCAATAAGAAAAAAAATAATTATTCTTCTTTATTTTATAATGCTTTTCTAAATGGATTTTTTGTTATGAGTGATAATATTAATAAACAACAATTTCAAAATATTTCAAATAGTCTTTTAAATAAAAGTATAATGCAAAATGTAGTAAATTTATTAAAAGAAAAAGATGATAGAGCTATAGAAGAATTAATTAATAAAAGTATTTTTCTTTCATATGAATTATGTCCTTTTTGTTTAAAATATAAAGAAAATCTTAAAAAAATAAATATAGAAGAAATTTTAGCAGGATTTTCAAGAGGAAAAAGTGATTTTAAATCCACTTGTCCTAAATGTTTAAATAAGATATTTCCAAAATTATATTATATTTCAGAAGATCAGACAAATTTAGAACCAAAAACAGCCAAATTTTTTTCTCCTTTAGTTTTAGTGAAAGAAGTAGATAATATAATTAAAAATAATACAGATTATTATTTTTATACTAGTGATTTTTATAATGATAAATATCAAAGAGATATATTTTGGAATTTAAATTTTTATTTCCAATTATTAGATTTACCAGTTTGTGTTTTATATATAGAAAAAAGACCAGAAAAATTAGAAGAAATTATTTCTTTATTACATGAATCAACAACTCGAAGAATTACAAAAAAAAAAACAAATAAATATAATAATGGAGATAAATTAAATGATACTGTTAAAAAATTAAGTTCTACTTCAAATGATATAGGTGCTTTATCTATTCATAGTGGATTTACTAATTTAAATAATTATGAAATGGAAATATTAAAAAGAATACAAATTAATTTGGAAAAAAATAGTAAAAATATTGTTGAAAATGGAGAAAAAATTGGAAGCGAAGATAGAGGAGAACTTAATTCTAGGATTTATGATATGAGACAAATTATGAATAAAAGTATTTCTTATTTTATTTCTTCTTCTAAAGAAAAATTAAATAAGTTTTTTAACTCTTTTGAAAATAGAGATATTTCAAGAATTAATGATTTAATTGGAAAAGAAACGATTAAATTTAATCATACAGGAGATTTTTCTAATATTCAAATTGAAAATAAATTTACTTCTTTTAATGATAAAGATAATGATAATAAAGAAGAAAAAAATGATTTTAAAACTCCTGAAAAAAATATTAATATTATTGATGAAAATCAAGAAAATTTATTAAATGAAAAAATTAATGAAGAAGATCTTAATAAATTGAAATTTTCGGAATTTAAATTAGAAAATATTAATGAAGTTAGTGATAAAAAAATTATTCCTGTAAATTATTCTAATAATAATAAAGATATTAAATCATTAACTTTTAATAAAAATAATAATAATAATAATAATAATAATAATATTGATAATATTGATAATATTGATAATACTGATAATATAAATAAAAAAAATGATATTAAAGATTTTACTCTTGATAATAAAAACGAAGATTTAAAAAATAATAATTTTTTGAACACTGATAATAAACAAATGAATAGTAATCTTAATGAAGGAAGAGCTTTATTATCAACAAAACCTTTCTTATTTAAAGATAATACAAAGGGAAAATTCAACCCTGCAGATATATTTAGAAAGAAAAAAGGAACAAAAAAAACAAAAAAATAATACTTATAAAATAAATAAATATTAAATAATTTTTTTTAATTTTTTTATTTTCAAATAAAATAAACAAATCTATAATAGAAATAATTAAAAAAGAATTGTGTTGAGATTTTTCTTTTAAAAAATTAAAAATTATAATATTATTAATCTTGAAATATGTATTAATCAAAAATACGTTTATTAATTATTTATATTTTTTTAATTAATAAAAAAAAATTAAAAAATCAATAAAAAAAATTATTAATAATTATATATTAAAAGTGTTGAATCATAATTTTTTGGAATAATAATATAAATATAAAAACTTTTTTATTTATTTTTCCTAAAATTTCCTCTTATGAAATTTTAAATATGATAAAATAATTTTAGAAATGAATATTATATTAATATCAGTTAATTTTTTTTTTGAATTTTTATTAAATTTCTATAAATGAAATTTTAATTATTATTAAAAAAATGAAAAAGCCTTTATTAAGGAAAAAGACATTAATAAATGTGAAAGTAAAGAGAAAATCAAAGGATGAAATAGTAAATGCAATAGCAGATAAATTAAATCATAAAATGGAATTAGGAATAAATTTAATAAATATACCATTTAATAATACAAGTGAAATGTTTAATGTATTAAAATATATATTTTCAAAAGCAATAAGAACTCAAAATGAGAATTTAATAATTCGTCATTATTTAAGTAATTTTCCAGGATTAATATCAACATTAAATTTAAAGAAAAATTTTTCAGATCCACAAGAAATTTTAAATAAATTATGCTTATTTATTCAATGTGAAGTTCATCCAAAAAATTCAGTGATATGTTTGAATGGACAAATAGGAGATAAATTTTATTTAATTTTTCAAGGACTAGTAATAGTATTAATTCCAATAGAATATAAAATGTATTTAACAATAGAGCAATTTATTTTATATTTAGAAAATTTAGAATTATATAGTGAATATGATTTAATTCATAGATCAATTATGTCAAATAAGAAATTAATACCTGAAAAATATTTAAAGCAAATAACAGATTATGAAAAAAATTCAACTTTAACTTCAAATTTAAATAATTTTTTTGGAGAAATAATAGATTGGGAAGATTATATTCAAAGATTAATTCCAATAAATATAAAAAAAGAAAGTGATAGTTTATTATTTACTTTATGGAAATATCATAATATTTGTGATTTAGAGAGTGGAAAATCTTTTGGTGATATTGCTTTAAAAGATGATACAAAAAGAAGAACTGCAACAATAATAACTTTAAAAGAAAGTTATTTTGGTGTTTTAAAAAAAGATATTTATAAAAATTGTATTAAAGATGCTTTAGAAAAAATTAGAAGAAATAATATTGAATGTATTACTTCTACTAAATTATTTCATAATTATTCTTATGATTCTTTTGAATTTAATTATTTTAATTACTTTAAAATTCTTAATTTAAATAAAGGAATTGTCTTATGTAAAGAAGGAGAAAAAAGAAAAGAAATTTATTTTATTAAATCAGGAGAATTAAAAGCTGAAATTAT
>JAEEGL010132706.1_pt1 | contig 11467 bp, 8 predicted proteins | sample 9134231 | NCBI WGS metagenome assembly JAEEGL01 (sample SAMN16246548, study PRJNA631951) | gut metagenome | biome: gut microbiome; feature: rumen; material: fiber-attached | host: Bos | place: Iran: Karaj | collected 2018-10
GTTTTTACAATCAAAAACCACCCGATAGCGTTTAATATCTCACAAATTGCCCTGAAAGGGCATCATCTATCAGCCAAGGACTTTGTCCTTGGCATTAGTGAACATCCGACAAACACGCCCTGAAGGGGCAAAAGATAGGGTTGATGTCATTTCTATCAATATGTAAAGTTATGTATATATTTATTAATCTTGGGATTTCAGTTTTTATAATCAGTACATAAATCCCTTGCAATTCATTAGTCTTAAGAGGCAGATTTTTCAAACTACTCTATTAAGGTTTGATTTCTTCTAATTTTATAATGATGAATTAATTATTTTACGAATTCCTTCGACGCATCGGTCTACTTAAATCATAATCACAAAACTCCTTATCTTCATATGCCTTTTCTATCATATATTTTAGTTTTCCAACATTTAAATCATCCCACGCTATGGCCGAGATTTTAGCCCCGTTAAGCCAATTGTCAATTATACGTTCAGGCATATAAGGGTATCTTTCTTCATATTCTTTGCGTGTATTAATGGATGTCCATGATTGTATATTTGAGAAAACATACTCTTTCTCGCCATCATGACAGGCATGACACAAAGTGTTATTTGTTGAAGGTAAATTAATTACAATTATTCCCGATTTCTTATTTTTTGTTCCATCAAACATGCTTGAATATAATTCCCAATCCACGTGTTTTCTGTTTTTGGTTTCTGTTCCAACCAATAAAATGGTTACTGTGGATTCTCGCAAATATTCATCACGTATTATTTCTCTAATTTGTTGGTCTGTTAGATTGTCATCAATGTCGCCCGTCTCAACGGAGTAATCAATGAAAATGTCATTCTCTTCAGCCCATTTCACCAAAGCATTTTTATAGTCTTGGTCATTATCATGATGATAGCTAATAAATACTCTATGCATAGTTTTATGATTTAAAAATGTTATTTAATCCTTTTAATATCAATGATACAATTTCTAAAATGTTAGTTGTATGAAAAAGCGTTTCATTGTCTTCTTCTGTTAATCCATTGCTGAACGTATAGTTTTTAATATGCTCTTTTATTGAAGTATAGTCGATTTTGTCGCTATTATTGGTGTTATAATAAGATACAAAGTCTGGGTAAGAAGGTGTTTCTGCTGCTAATTTCATGAGGTCAACATCGTTGCCTTCTCGAATATCAACAATAGCTTTGGCTGCACCTCCAAAACCGCCAATCAAATAGATTGGATGTTTCTTTTCAGAAGCAATCAAAAACTCTTCAATGATACCAGCGTATTTACCCTTAAACCCGGTCAATCTTCCTCCTAAAATGATACGAGCGTCAACGTTGGCCTCCATTTCATCCCTCATTTTTGTTATGGAATGGGCCCAAATGTTAAGATTTTCATTTCCTACAGGTGAAATAAATATGCTTGCATCGATACCATCAGGTGCATCAACGAAATTTGGTTCTACTCGACGATGAATGAACTCCGCTTCGTTACTTTTGATGTTCAAATGTATAGGCCATGCAAAATAGTTTGTGAAATACTTTTCTTGTCTATCTGCTTTTTCTTTTTCACCATATTGATACGAGAAATTCTCAAAAGATTCTGTGAAACCATCTTTTCTTAAATCCCCACCATAGACCAAATATCCTCCAGCTTTTACTATGTAACGGGACAATTCTAATACTACATCTTTTAACATAGATTTAGTGCAACCACATCTTTGCATGTCATCACTTTCTGAAACAGAAAAGGCAATTCTTTTGTCCTTTAAATTATCAATAGAATTTGCCATTGCTTCTGTAGGTGTAACAAAAGAAATCGCATTATTGAAATCTGTCAAAACAGATTGCTCTTCTTTGCCAAGTGGTGGTTCGGGATAAAGAATCTTTTTCCCATCCTTTGGAAGAGTTATAAATGAAAACAATTCTGGATTGTGAGGAATGAAGTTATCAATACTAGTATTTGCAGCTTTGATAGCTTGCAGTAAATGAGATTGATATACTTGATTCAAAGCGGTTTTTAGTAAAACAATGATCATTTCTGACCAATCAGTACTATATTGAATCATCGGACAATTCCCAATATATGGGAACGTGCGTTTTACTCTCTTTTTTACACAATTTACAATTACTGTTGGGATGTCATTCCTTTTCGCTGTTAATACTTCATTTCTGCACCATTCACGGTCTGTGTATACATCGGAATTTAAAACAACTAATAGGGATGAAGCAACACTCTTTTCAATCTGCTTGGCGAAATCATTTCCATCCAGTATGTCATTCTCATCGAAAAAAGTACTCAATTTGGTAGATGAATTGAGATAATCACGCAATTCCATTGCTCCTGACAGACAATCTTTTTTTGCGTGACTGATAAACAATTTTATTTTTTGCTCTGAATTTGTCAAGAGACGATATAGCGATTCCAACAATCTTGTTTGTATCAATTTCCAATTGTCTTCGAAACAATAGTTGTCTAATTTAATTTCTTGGTTCTTTTCTATTTTTGAAGTGATTTCAAAAGCATATTTGAACAAACCGATTCCATAAATCTTGACATTGTCACTAGTATGTTTGGCAATGTCATCAATATATTTTCTCCATTCATTACTACAGAACATTTGTTCATCTATCAAAATGATAATTGCAGTTCTTTCGCTTTCATCAAATTTGATGGGCAAAATATCACATCCATCTTTGCCTGTGCGTAAATATACAGGAATATCAATGCCATCCGTTAATGGCCGATCAATATCCCTGCAAAGCAGTTGATAGATCATATCAAAGGCTTTTTCTCCATCAGAGTAATCCGAATGATACAACACGTATGTTGCTAAAGGCATTTTTATCTTTTCCATAATTATTCTCCTGTGTTTCTTTGCATTTGTGGAATACTATTTCTTCTTTTATCATTATTGGCACGTTGCCTAAATGCTTTTTCAATTGCATTCTGCATAAAAACTCTGTCTTCGGTCCAATCAATCATTACTGCATAACCAGACTCATAATTTGCCCAGAATCGCTTTGGAAAATCGGCATAGTTTTTCTGATAATTTGGCTTGCCGTAATCTGGATGTGTCGGTAATACAATCCCTAATAATCCAGCATAATGGTCTCCGACTTTACGATTAAGTGCACCTGATATTTCCCAATCCACGTGTTTTCTGTGTTTGGTTTTATCACCAATAAGAACAACAAGTACTGTTGTGTCGTACAAATAATCCTTCTGAATTAATTGTTTGATATATTCATCGCTATTATCTGAATTGATGTCTCCTTTTTGTACTGATTTGTTTACTATCAAATCATCAAACAAGTTTTCATAGTATTTCTTGTATTGCTCGTCTTTATGATAGTAACTCAAAAAGGTTTTACGTTTAGTGATATTTTGTGGCAGTTTAGTTGCTCCTTGACCGCCAAGAGAAATAATATCTCTAAGGGGACTATACTCAATTGAATCATTAAGAATAGTGTATTTGCCGTTTTTGTTTTTGCTTAGTTTACAAAAAGTTTTTCCATACATTAGCTTTTGTTTAAACCAATTCCTGTCGTGCGTTTGAAAATCACCAACTTGTCGCTTGAAGGAATCTATTTCCGCACAAGAAATAGTTTCTATTCCTTTGTCGTTAAATGTTATTTTAGTTATCCCGTAATCAGTCATAATAATTTATTTATAAGTTCCAATCTAAATAATTGTCCAAAGGATGAGACATTGTACTCTCGTTAATAATCCTATTGGACGAAAACATTTTTTCTTTGTATTCACCAGCCAGATTTGAAATGTAATCGTTTAATGTTCTTGTACCTCTAATCAAAGTAACGGTTTTTAGATAGTCTGGCAGTTGCTCGTTTTGAATACCTTTTAATGTTAATGCTGCGACTTGTGTTTTATCATATCCATATCCAATCTCCCAAGGTACCCACTTGGAATATAGCGTGTTTGGTGATATAACGCACAACATATGAGTGCTTTGTTGAATTCCCTTTTTTATCGAATTTACAACTCCTTGAGGATTATTATTTTGATAGTACTCTTTCAAATCAAGATCATATTCATCAAAATAGATATCGATTCCTGCTTTAATTAGATAGTCAGCAATGTGTTTGCATATTTTGGCATCTGCTTTTTGATGACTGATAAACACACATTTAAAACCCCACTGTTTTCTATAAGAAGCTGTTTGTTCATTAATACTTTTTCTATTAACACCTAGCATAATACTCAAAATAATTATGTTGTTGTTTTTCCCAACAATCATGCCATTTATTTTAAACTGACAAATTGACAGATTAGTACAATACTAATAATTCATAGCTTTTTTTTACTTTTCTAAAAAAAACGAAATATAAAATATTTAATAGAACATCCATTAGAAGAATTAAATATAATTTTCAACCTTTTTTGCAAAATCTTCATAGTCGTTAAAAAAAACAGAAGAGGAGAGAAAATAATATTACTCTCATCATTCTAATTTATTTGCCAACGTTTGATAAATTGGTTCTTCTTTTGAACGAAAATAGTCGTGTAACAAACCTAAAACTGTACTGGTTGGAAAGATAATTGGAAAAATCTGTTTTAATATTTCATCGTTGTTTAATAATTTTCGATAGATGTTAGGATTCAAATCCTTGATTTCTTTAAATACAATCTCCGCATTGTTGTCGAAATTGATTTCTGGCATATCTGGCAATGTGTCTTTCCATTTTTCAAGATAGTCAAGCATTTCGTCCCAAATTGTTTCATCAAAATCTTCAATTTCCAAGAACATGTTATTGCCGTAGAATAGTTTTGGCTCACATTTGTAATCGTGTGCCATACTGTCCATTCTATCAAGATAATATCTCCTGTTCTTAACCAATGAATCGTCTATAAACCACATGATTGGGATGATTTCAAAATCATCATACCTTTGTGTCAGCGCAAAATACTTGTTCTCAAAATTGTCAAATTGGCCAACTTTCTTTGTGCTGTCATGGTCATCACGAACCTTTTGTTCTATCATGTATAGTTTGTTTCCCATGCTGAAAAGTTGGTCAATGCTTAGCTCGGTATCATCATCTGTACGAAATCTCTTTTCGTGAAGGGAAAAACCACTCGCTTCAAAATAGCGTTCAAAAATAAACTCCAATGCATCACCAAATCGAATTTCATGGGATTGAGTTATGTTTTGAATAAGTTTCGTCTTGGGTTTGGTAGGTCGAAACAATCCAATATACCTTTCAGGATTATCAGCGATTTTGCGTAACAAGTCGCTATAACTGTCCTCAAAGAGCTTGCTATTGAAACTGTTCTTGAAATAATTGTAATCCAGGATCATAGTTGACCTCCTTCCTCGTTAGCTAAATAGCGAAGTGAATTAATGGTAACGAATTCGCCTTTATATTCACACCAAAAATAATCCCATCCATTGTTGTTAGTGCGATTAAGAAACAAAGCTGACATTCTGTGAATAGAAGTTTTCGTTTCCTCGTATTGAACATTACCATCTGTACAGATCATCGCATAATGTTTTCTGTCTTTGCTATATAATTTCTGACCAACTGTCAAATAACCCAACTCAATCAGTTGTTTGATTGAAAACCTCGGCGGCTTGACTTCAAGCTGATTTTCAGTGAATTCTGACAATTCTAATTGAATACTTTGTATGCGTCTAGTGGCCGCTTTGATATATTGTTCTTCTCGTTCAATTCCTACATAATGTCTTCCTAATCTTTTTGCAACTGCACCTGTTGTTCCTGTACCAAAGAAAGGATCTAGTACCAAATCTTCTGTTTTAGTTGATGAGAGAATGATATTATAAAGTAATTGCTCCGGCTTTTGTGTTGAATGGATTTTCTTTCCTTCTGCATTTTTTAGGCGTTCGTTTCCTATACAGATTCCAATATTCCAAACGCTTTTCATCTGTTTGTTGCCATTGAGATACTTCATAGTATTATAATTGAATTGATATTTGGCTCCTTTGCTCTTTGAGCACCAGATGAGCGTTTCATGTGAGTTTTGGAATCTTGTTCCTCCAAAATTAGGTACAGCATTAGGCTTCGACCATATTACATCATTCAAAATCCAAAAGCCAAGATCTTGCATAATGTAGCCCAATCTGAAAATATTTTGAAATGAGCCAATCACCCAAATGGCCCCATCATTTTTCAAGATACGACGACACTCAACAAGCCATTGTCTTGAAAAATTGTCGTATTCCTGCAAACTATTGAATTTATCCCACTTGTCAGAGACTCCTTCGAATGCAGTCCCATCAATTCGCAACAATTCCCCTTCTGTTTGCATATTATATGGCGGATCTGCAAAAATTAAATCCACCGACCTGTCGGGAAATGTTTTCAAAATGTCAAGGCAATCGCCTTGGTAAATGTAATCTTTTTGAATTTCTTCTGGCATAACGATTTGCTTTTTTGCGTTATACCATCCCTCTTATTCAACTAGTACGACCATAAAGATTGCGGGCAAACCTGCTCGCAGTGTGGCCGTAGGAAATGCCAAAAGAAAGACAAGCTACCCGCATATACGGACGTTGCTTTTGCTTCTTTCTTTATTTGCATATTCCTGAAATTTCCTACGTTTCACTGCGAATAGACAAATAGCAAACGCTATGATTAATAATATGTTAATTTACTTTATTCTAAATAATTCTTTCTGTTTTTGTTAATATTTCTATTTGTATGAATTAAAATATTTGTTTAAAATTTGGTTTTACAAAAAATGGGACAATAGGCAAGAACCTATTGCCCCATTGAATATCGGGAATCAAATTACTTCTCTTCGCTCAGCTTTTTGTAGCCTTCGTAGCGAAGTTTGGCAAATTGTTCTGTTTTTGCAAACAATTCCTTAGCTTCTTCCGGGAAGGTCTTCAACAAGGAGTTGTAACGAACTTCGCCCATGATAAAGTTTTGGAATTTGCTCCAATCAGGTTCTTTGCTGTCCAAGTGGAAACCGTTTTGTCCTGCTTCGTCTTCAGCAGGGTTGAAACGCCACAAGTGCCAGTATCCGCAATCCACAGCCAATTTTTCTTCGTACTGTGATTTGCCCATGCCTATTTTGATACCATGGTTGATACATGGAGCATAGCAAATTACCAATGATGGTCCGTGATATGCTTCAGCTTCTTTGATAGCTTTGAAGTATTGAGCTTGGTTGGCACCCATAGCCACTTGTGCTACATATACATAACCATAACTCTTGGCTATCATGCCGAGGTCTTTCTTGCGAACTTTCTTACCGGAAGCGGCAAATTTTGCAACAGCACCTGCAGGGGTAGCTTTAGAAGATTGACCACCGGTGTTGGAGTAAACTTCGGTATCCAATACCAATACGTTTACGTCTTCACCGCTTGCCAATACATGGTCCAAACCACCGAAGCCGATATCGTATGCCCAACCGTCACCACCAAATATCCATTGGGATTTCTTTACCAAATGGTCTTTTAAATCCACTATTTGTTTGCAATAGTCGCAACCGCATTTTTCGCAAGCAGCGATGATTTGCGGAGCTAATTTTTCGGTAGTAACACCGCATTCGCGGTTGTCTATCCATTCTTGGAAGAGGTCTTTGAGTTTTTTATCGCATTTAGTACAATTAGCGATAGCCTCTTTCATGATGCGTTCTACGCGGTCTCTCATTTTACGAGTAGCGGTAGCCATACCAAGACCGAATTCGGCATTGTCTTCAAACAATGAGTTAGCCCAAGCAACACCCTTACCGCTTCTGCAATTCTTGCAATACGGAGTAGCAGGAGCAGAACCGCCGTAGATAGAAGAACAACCTGTTGCATTGGCAACTATCATACGTTCACCGAACAATTGGGTGATGGTTTTGATATAAGGAGTTTCACCGCAACCTGCACAAGCACCTGAGAATTCAAACAAAGGTTGTGCAAACTGGCTGTTTTTCACATTGGCATATTTGTCAATAAGATTATCTTTATAGGTAACCTTCTTTTGACCATATTCCCAATTCTTGGCTTCGTCTAATTGACTTTCGAAAGGTTTCATCACCAAAGCTTTTTCTTTAGCCGGACATACATCGGCGCAATTACCGCAACCGGTGCAATCCATAACGGAAACCTGCATACGGAAGTGCATGCCTGCCAATTCTTTCGGAACTTTGATGTCGGCTGTATTCATCGACTTTGGAGCTTTCTTCAATTCTGCATCGGTCATCACAACAGGACGGATGGCAGCGTGAGGACATACCAAAGAACATTGATTACATTGGATACATTTTGAAGGATCCCATTGAGGAACAACGGTTGCCACACCACGTTTTTCGTAGGCAGTGGTACCTGCAGGGAATGTACCGTCAACTATTTCCTTGAATGCACTTACAGGAAGGTCGTTACCGCATTGTGCCACCATAGGACGCATTACCTTGTTGATGAATTCAGGATCTTTGTCGTTGTGTTCGAAAGCAAAATCGGTAGTGCAATCGAGTTTAGCCCATTCAGCAGGAATGTTCACCTTGGTGATTTCACCACCACGGTCAACGGCTGCATAGTTCATATTTACTATGTCTTCACCTTTCTTACCATAGGATTTCACAATGAATTTCTTCATTTGTTCTACAGCCAAATCGTAAGGTATCACACCTGAAATTTTGAAGAATGCACTTTGGAGAATGGTGTTGGTACGATTGCCCAAACCTATTTCCGCTGCTATCTTGGTAGCATCAATAATGTACATATTAATATTGTTGAGAGCAAGATATTTCTTCACATAGTCAGGAAGATGTTTCTTGGTTTCTTCTACACTCCAAGGAGAATTGTAGAGGAATGTTCCGTTTTTCTTCAATCCTCGTAAGCAATCGTATTTGCGGAGGTAGGAAGGAACGTGAACGGCTACAAAGTCAGGAGTACCCACCAAATAAGGAGCCAATATAGGTTGGTCGCCGAAACGAAGGTGTGAGCAGGTATAACCGCCTGATTTTTTTGAATCGTAGTCAAAATATGCTTGGCTGTATTTATTGGTGTTGTCACCGATAATTTTGATACTGTTTTTGTTAGCACCTACAGTACCATCTGCACCAAGGCCATAGAATTTAGCTTCGAATGTGCCTTTAGGAAGGATGGAAATTTCCTTGCCGACTTTGAGAGAACGATGGGTAACATCGTCTTTGATACCAACGGTGAATTGGTTCATAGGCTTATCGGAAGCAAGGTTCTTATAAACAGCGAGGATTTGAGCCGGTGTGGTGTCTTTTGAAGACAATCCGTAACGACCGCCGATAATCATCACTTTTTTAGCATTGTCTTTGAATGCTTCTACAACGTCCAAATACAAAGGATCTCCGTTAGCACCGGGTTCTTTGGTTCTGTCAAGAACGCAGATTCTCTTCACGCTCTTCGGCATAACGTTCATCAAATGTTTAATTGAGAACGGACGATAGAGGTGAACGGTAACAAGACCGAGTTTCTTTCCTGCTTTGTTTTCTTTGTCGATAACGGTTTTGATAACATCGTTTACCGAACCCATAGCGATGATGATGTCGGTAGCATCTTTTGCACCGTAGTAAACAAATGGAGCATATTCACGACCGGTGATTTTGCTCATTTGTTTCATATATTTTGCCACTATGTCAGGAAGAGCATCGTAGTATTTGTTCTGCAATTCCCTTGTCTGGAAGTAGATATCGGGGTTTTGGGCGGTGCCGCGTGTAACAGGATGTTCCGGATTGAGGGCTCTGTCACGATATTCCTTGAGGGCTTTCCAGTTAACCAATTTTTCAACTTTGGCTTGGTCGGTAGCCTCTACTTTTTGGATTTCGTGAGATGTACGAAAACCATCAAAGAAGTGGAGGAAAGGAACACGACCTTCAATAGCTGCAAGGTGAGCTACCGGAGCAAGATCCATAATTTCTTGTACAGAACTTGTTACCAACATAGCAAAACCTGTTTGACGAGCACTCATCACGTCGGCATGGTCGCCGAAAATTGACAAAGCTTGAGCTGCCAAAGCACGTGCTGACACATGGAAAACACCCGGAAGTAATTCTCCGGCAATCTTGTACATATTCGGTATCATCAACAAAAGACCTTGTGATGCGGTGTAAGTGGTAGTTAACGCACCTGCTTGCAAGGAACCGTGAACAGCACCTGCTGCACCGGCTTCAGATTGCATTTCCACTACTTTTACGGTTTCACCGAAAATGTTTTTTCTGCCGCCTGCACTCCATTCATCAATGTATTCTGCCATTGGTGAAGAAGGTGTGATAGGATAAATGGCGGCTACTTCACTGAACATGTATGCAACGTGAGCTGCTGCACAGTTACCGTCGCATGTCATAAATTTTTTTTCTGCCATAAATATCTGATATTTAATGTTATATATGTTATATTATTCTTTGCTTATTAAGCATACAAAAGTAGTATTTTTATTTGTATTAAATTGATTTTTTTGAAAAAATATTATTCCCAATATTCATATTCGCTGATATGGGCTTCTGTCAACTCCATTTCATCGTTGTTGTCAACAATATTTCTGGAGGTGATTTCTTCTCTTATTTCCAAGCCTTTTTCGTTGTAAACAAATATTTTATCAGTCAACAAAACATCTTTTCGATTGTAGATTCGTTCACGAGTTTTATTGCCATCGGCATCGTAGTCAAAAATTGTTTTCAAATACCGCGAATCCGTTTCCACGGTTTTGCCTATCAACTGCCTGCCGTCATAAATATTGATAGTGATGGATACCGGCTTGCCTTTTAGATTGTACAAAACTTGACGGGTTACAAGATCGCCTTCGTATTCATACGTTTCTGTATGTTTGTCCAACAAGGATTTTTCTTCTACCACCATTTCGGTAAGATGCTCTTGTTGATCGTATTGATAATTTCGCAAGATATTTTCTTCTCCGTCGTCATTGTATTCGGTGGCAGACTGCAAAAGATGACCATTCCACTGCAATTCCACCTCCACATAACTATCTCCGTCTGGATAGACGACTTCTTTTTTTAGCAAATTACCATCGGCATTGTAGGTAAAGCGTTCTTCTACTTCGTCTTCAGCATAAGACACCCGACTGATAGTCGCAAGACCTCTTTGGTCATATATATTGACTCTGGATTCGTAAGGATTTTCGTCAATTCCATCAAACAATTCCTCTTTCACAATCTGATTTTGAGAATTGTATTCCCTTTTGATGCAATTTTCCAAGTCCCCGCTCATATCGAAGGTTTTGTCCAAAATCAAATTTCCATTTTCATCATAAGCAGAAAAAGATGTTTGATGTTTCTTTTCCACTATCGTGCTGTCAAACGCACTTTTACGGCTATAATTGATTGTATAGCGAGATATTGTCTTTATTTTTACCATCTGAAAAAATTTTTGGCAAAGGTACGAAAAAGTTGCCTACAAAATATGTTTTCCTCCGTTTTTTTCACTTTCCTTACTTCTTTTTGTTCCCTTATGACAGAATTTCCGCTTTATCCTAATGAAAATTTTGTTAATAAAAAGAAAATAAAAACAATTTTCTTGAA
>JAEEGL010556179.1_pt1 | contig 11467 bp, 9 predicted proteins | sample 9134231 | NCBI WGS metagenome assembly JAEEGL01 (sample SAMN16246548, study PRJNA631951) | gut metagenome | biome: gut microbiome; feature: rumen; material: fiber-attached | host: Bos | place: Iran: Karaj | collected 2018-10
CTTTAGAGTCCGACAAGATTATCAGCCAGGCAATGAAGACCAAGGCTGAGTATGAGCAGAAGATAGAGCTTGCCGATGAAGAAAAGGAGCAGATCCTTGCTGATATCAAGAAGCAGGGCTATGACGAGTACGAGAGAATCGTATCTGATGCCAGGAAAAAGGGCGAGCAGATCATCACCGAAGCTAAGCACAATGCTGAAGTTGAAAACGAAAGAGCTAAGGAAGTTTATGCTGCTCAGCTCGCAGATATGGTTGTGGATGCTGCATCCAAGATCGCAGCTACAAAGCACAGCACTGCAGAGGACAGAGAACTCTATGACAAATTTATAAACGAAGCAGGGGCACAAAATGAGTAAGAATCTTAAGGCTACATTGCGATATGCCGCCACAGCTCCAAGCACTGAACAGATTGAGAAAATCAAACAGGTTCTCTGCAAAAGATTCAATGTCACAGCTGATGACATTTCGTTGGAGATTGAGGAAGATTCTTCCATTGGAGGAGGCTTCATTGTTTCGTGCGGCAATTACGAATATGACTGGAGCGATGCCGGAAGAGCAAAACAGCTTCGCTCAGAACTTATAAATTCCAGACGTGGCAGTGCAGATACAGATCCCGGTAAGATCATTTCCATGTTCAAGTCTAAGGTTGAGGACTTTGAGCTTTCTGTTAAGGACAAGGAAGTGGGCTTTGTAGAATGGGTCGGCGATGGCATTGCCAATATCTGCGGAATTGAGCACGCTTTTTATGGGGAAATAATTGAATTTGAGGATGGAACCAGAGGTATGGCCCAGGATATCAGAGAGGACCATATTGGTTGTATCCTTTTTGGCAATGATACAGGAATCAGGCAGGGAACCAGAGCTGTCAGAACCTATAAGGAAGCAGGTGTTCCTGTAGGTGAGGCATTTATTGGAAGAGTTATTGATGCACTTGGAATGCCAATCGACGGAATGGGAGATATAAAGGAATCTGCCTACAGGCCTGTAGAGGAGAGAGCACCCGGAATTATTGAGAGACAGTCTGTAAATGAACCTCTCGCAACAGGTATTCTTTCCATTGATACCATGTTCCCTATCGGCAGAGGACAGCGTGAGCTCATTATCGGAGACAGGCAGACAGGTAAGACATCCATTGCCATTGATACAATAATCAATCAGAAGGGCAACGGAGTTATCTGTATTTATGTCGCCATCGGACAGAAGGCTTCTACTGTTGCAAAGCTTGTCCAGACACTGAAAAAGAATGGTGCTATGGACTATTCAATAGTTGTCAGCTCAACAGCTGCAGATATGGCTCCGCTTCAGTATATTGCGCCATATTCAGGTACAGCCATGGCTGAGTATTTCATGCGCCAGGGCAAGGATGTACTGATCATTTATGACGACCTTTCAAAGCATGCTGTTGCCTACAGAGCAATTTCACTGCTTTTGGAGAGACCACCCGGGCGTGAAGCATATCCAGGAGATGTTTTCTATCTTCATTCAAGGCTTCTTGAGAGATCAAGCAAGCTTTCTTCTGAACTTGGAGGCGGATCCATCACAGCGCTTCCAATAATTGAGACTCAGGCAGGAGATGTATCTTCATACATTCCTACCAATGTTATTTCTATCACAGACGGACAGATCTTCCTTGAGAGTGACCTTTTCTTCGAGGGTATGAGACCTGCTGTTAACGTAGGACTTTCAGTATCCCGTGTAGGAAGCGCAGCTCAGACCAAGGCCATGAAGAAGGCCGCAGGAAGTATAAGAGTTGATCTTGCACAGTACAGGGAAATGGCTGTATTTACACAGTTTAGTTCGGACCTTGATGAGACTACAAGAAACCAGTTAAAGCATGGAAATGTTCTTATGGAGCTTTTGAAGCAGCCCCTGGAGCATCCGCTTTCCATGCATGAGATGGTTATCATTCTTGTGGCTGTTGGTTCGGGAAGACTCGATAATCTTAATGTAAAAGAGGTTAAGAGCTATAAAGAAAGGCTTCTTGCTTACTTTAATACTGAGCATGGCGACATATGTGACGAGCTGACCAAGAGCGGAGATATGTCAGAGGCGCTCAGAAGGAAGATTATAGAGGCTGTTGACTTATTTTTTGAGAATGATAAAAAGCAGTGATCCTTAGTGACTTTCTAGCTATCGGAGGAGCAGTTATTGGCAACTATCAAAGAGATAAGGGATCGTATAGATTCAGTTAACGATACCAGAAAAATTACAAATGCGATGTACCTTATATCCTCCACCAAGCTTCGAAAGGCCAAGAGGATGCTAACGGACACCGAGCCTTTCTTTTTCTCAACACAGGCTATGATCGAGAGGCTTGTTAGCAATCTTCCGGAAAATGTGGACAACATTTTCCTTGAGACAAGACTTGATATTCCCGAGGAAAATAGGAGAAAAGGCTACATCATTTTTACTGATGACAAGGGACTCGCCGGTGCATTTAATCACAATGTGATCGCAATGGCGGAGAAGCAGATAGCTAAAGGCGGCAATAACTTCAAGCTTTTTGTTATTGGTGAAGCGGGAAGATTTCATTTCCTTTCCAAGAATATGGAGATTGAGGAGGCATTCATGTTTACCTCCCAGAATCCGACGCTTCACAGAGCAAGAAAAATTGCAGCTGAAATAATGGAGTATTATTACACCAGACAGATTGATGAGTTTTATATTGTTTATACAACAGTTCACGGAACAGTCTGTGATAGCAAATTTGAAAAGCTACTTCCGCTTTCAATTATCACAGATATCAGGAAAAGACCGCAAAAACCCGGAGACATACTGGATGAGTTTTTGATGGAACCAAGTCCATCGGCTATTCTTGATAATATTGTTCCCAATTATGTTACAGGATATATTTACGGCGCACTGGTTGAATCCTTCTGCGCAGTGCAGAGCTCCAGAATGATGGCCATGGATGCGGCTAATAAGAACGCAGAGAAAATGATCTCTAATCTGCAGAGAACCTACAACAGACAGAGACAGGCCATGATAACCCAGGAGATAACCGAGGTTGTCAGCGGAGCCAAGGCGCTCAAGAGAGCCAAAATGCAAAAGGCCAAAACGCCCTCAGAGATGCCTATGGGCGGCGACGTAAAATACATTGATGAAACGAGGACACATCTTTGAAAAACGGCAGAATAATACAGGTTATGGGACCTGTAGTAGATGTACAATTTGATGACAGTGATCTTCCATATATCAGTGATGCGCTTGAAGTCTATGTTGATAATAAAAAGCGTGTGATGGAAGTTTCACAGCATATTGGAAGCGATGTGGTAAGATGCATCATGCTTTCACCTAGTGAAGGACTTTCCAAGGATATGCCGGTTATTCCGACAGGCGGATCAATAAATGTTCCGGTCGGAGAGGAAGTTCTGGGACGACTTTTTAACGTTCTTGGTGAGACCATCGACAACAAGGGCGAGCTTAAGACTGCTGAAAAGTGGACAATCCACAGAGAGCCTCCTAAGCTTGTGGATCAGAGCCCTGTTATTGAGGTCCTGGAAACAGGAATAAAGGTAATCGACCTTCTGGCTCCCTATGCAAAGGGCGGAAAGATCGGACTTTTCGGAGGTGCCGGAGTTGGTAAGACTGTCCTTATCCAGGAGCTTATCCAGAACATTGCAACTGAGCATGGCGGATACTCCATTTTTACAGGGGTAGGAGAGCGTTCAAGAGAAGGAAACGATCTCTGGTCGGAGATGACCCAGTCAGGAGTTATCAATAAAACGGCGCTTGTCTTCGCACCGATGAATGAGCCCCCGGGAGCACGTATGCGAGATGCTGAGACCGGACTTACCATGGCTGAGTATTTCAGAGATGTAAAGCATCAGGACGTTCTTTTGTTCATCGACAATATTTTCCGTTTTGTACAGGCGGGCTCAGAGGTTTCAGCTTTGCTTGGAAGAATGCCTTCAGCTGTTGGATATCAGCCTACACTTGCAACAGACCTTGGTATGCTTCAGGAGAGAATTACTTCCACAAGACTTGGATCGGTTACTTCTGTTCAGGCTGTTTATGTGCCGGCAGATGACCTTACTGACCCGGCTCCTGCAACAACCTTCGCGCACCTTGACGCAACCACTGTTTTATCAAGAAAAATTGTTGAACAGGGTATTTATCCTGCTGTTGATCCTTTAGAATCCTCCAGCAGAATCCTTGAGGCTGATGTTGTTGGCACTGCTCACTATGAGACAGCAACAAAGGTTCAGGAGACCCTCCAGAAATATAAAGAGCTTCAGGATATCATTGCCATCCTTGGCATGGAGGAATTATCTGAAGAAGACAAGATAACTGTTCACAGAGCCAGAAAGATCCAGAGATTCTTATCACAGCCTTTCCATGTGGCCGAGCAGTTCACCGGACTTAAGGGAAAATATGTACCTCTTTCCGAGACTGTCAAAGGATTCCAGGCTATTCTTGGCGGAGATATGGACAAATATCCCGAGTCAGCGTTCTTTAATGTTGGCACTATAGATGAAGTTATTGAAAAAGCAAAGCAGATAGAGGCGTGATCTATGAGCGAAGAAAAGACACCAACCTTTAGACTTTCTGTTATTTCTGTAAATGGAATATTTTATGATGATCTGGCGCAGGAGATCATTCTGCCCTGCGAGGATGGTGAACTTGCTATTCTTTCAGGACATGAAGAGATGATTCTTGCTATTTCCGATGGGGTCATCAAGATAAAGAATAACGAAGGAAAATGGATTTACGGAGTTGTCAGCCTTGGTTCTGTACAGGTGACAACTGATAATAAATGCACAGTTATTGTTAATACTGTGGAAAAGCCTGAGGATATCGATAAGAAGAGAGCTCAGGAAGCCTATGAGTTTGCATGGGAGCATCTGCAGCAAAAGCAGTCCATCAAGGAGTTTAAGAAGTCGCAGGCAGGACTTGCCAGAGCACTTACCAGACTCAAGGCTGCTTCACGGTATTCTGACTGATTTGCAGAATGCCGTGATTTATATCATTTTACGAGGAGCTATGAAAAATTGTTTGGGATAAATCTTAAGAAAACATCTGCGCTTATTGCGTCAATACTTGTTATGAGCGTTCTTTTTGGCTGTGGCAAAAGCAGCGCTGAAAGCGAGGAGCTTTCAAAGTACAAAGAGAGCATGACAAGCTTCTATAACAAGCTTTCCTTTTATAACACAGAGATCAATACAATTAATCCGGAGGCTGAGGATGCACCATCACAGCTTCTTTTAGTGATGGATCAGATGAACGAAGCGTATAAAAACATGGCTTCCTGTGAAATTCCTGAAGAGTTTGAGAGTATCTCCGAGATTGCGCAGGAGGCTGCAGATTATATGCAGAGCGCAAACGATTATTATCATCTTGCCTATGATGACGAGTTCAACGAAGACGACGAGGATCTGGCCAGACAGTATTATGAGAGAGCAAACAGCAGAGTAAAGGTAATGCTTGAAGTACTTCACGGAGAGATCCCCGAAGGAGATAATGTCATTGTAGAAACTCAGGAAGCCGGGCAATTTGCAACTATAGGTGATGAATGAAGGATAACAGATTTTTATATACAGTCAAATTCATAGCCTGCCTTGCAGTCATTGTGATCCACACAAGGTTTCCCGGAAAAGGCGGTCAGCTTTTGGATGCGTTGGCCAGATTTGCTGTGCCATTTTTCTTTGCTTTATCGGGAAGATATCTGCTTGAGACAGGAGCTGATTCTCCGGAGCTGACAAGTGCCGGAGAAATAAGAAGCAGAGTAAAAGTAAGGCTCCTTAAACTTCTTAAACAAACAGCCATTGTCTACTTGATCTATCTTTTATATTCTTTTGTATATCATCTTTTTACGGGTGTATCGTCCGCTGAATGGTTTTCTTCCAAATTTAATCTGACAGAGCTTAAATGGTTTTTGCTCTTTAACTCCGGAAAAGTAATATATGACGGCAGCTATACCTTTGATCACATGTGGTATTTGTTTGCCCTGATCTACGTGTATGCTCTTATAATCATATTTGCTCCCATGCTTCGGAAATGGTACAAGGCACTGGTAGTAATACTTATGCTTTTTCTTTATTTCGGTGAAGGGCTGCAGTTATACTATCCAATAAGACCTTTTGGCATCAACATTTCAACCTGGTATGTAATGCGAAACTGGTTGTTTGTAGGTATGCCCTTTGTGCTTATTGGAATTGTTTTTGCTGATTATGTGGCGAAATTAAAAAAAGAAAGAAGCAGTGAGGAATACACAAGGATTGTCAGGTTATGGAAGATGCCCGGAATCTGCCTTTTGTCTATCGGAATTCTTTCAACCTGCTTTGAAAGTCTTATTCTTGGAAAAGTGGAAGTATATATCGGATCTTTTATAATTGTGATTGCGCTTCTTCTTATGTCAGAGGCATTTGCTGAGAATGGAAAGTACCTTTTGATTGTAGGAAAGAGCTCTTCTTCAAACATTTATTTTTATCATGTGCTTATTATTGCAATAATTGATCTTCTGGCAAATAATATGATCATTCCGCAAATAGGAATGTTATATAAGCCTTTTATTATAATGGCAGTTTCAATCCTGCTATTTTTTGGAGTACCGACAGCATGCAGATGCATAAGTAGTAGAAAATGAGGTTGATATGAACAGACAGGAATTTCTTGATTTTTGCGAAAACAGAATTGTTTTTTTGGACGGCGCTACCGGAACCAATCTTATGAAGGCAGGAATGCCTGCAGGTGTATGCCCGGAGGCCTGGATCCTTGAACATAAAGACGTGATGCTAAAGCTACAGAAGTCATACGTGGAGGCGGGTTCTGATATTCTTTATGCTCCGACCTTTACAGGAAACAGAATTAAGCTTTCAGATTATGGCCTTGATAATAAGATTGAAGAAATAAATACAGAGCTGGTTAAGCTCGCAAAAGAAGCTGCCGGTGAAAAGGCACTTGTTGCCAGCGACCTTACTATGACCGGAAAACAGCTTAAACCTGTTGGAGATCTTGATTTTGAGGAGCTTGTTTCTGTTTATAAAGAGCAGATAAGTATTCTTGAAAAAGCCGGCTGCGATATTCTTGTAGTTGAAACAATGATGAGCCTTCAGGAATGCAGAGCAGCTCTTATAGCAGCCAAGGAAGTTTCTGATCTGGCAGTAATGGTCACACTTACCTTTGAAGGCGATGGACGTACTCTGTACGGCTCTGATGCTGCTGCAAGTGCAATTACTCTGGAAGCTTTGGGGGCATGCGCGATAGGTGCTAACTGTTCAACAGGACCGGATAAGATGGAAGAGATAATTAGGAGTATGGCCAGCGTTACAAATATTCCAATTATCGCAAAGCCAAATGCCGGACTTCCGACTGTTAATCCCGATGGTTCCACAGGTTATGATATGGACGCTTCTATCTTTAAAACAGAGATGAAGAGGCTCATTATAGCAGGTGCTTCAATTATTGGAGGATGCTGCGGAACAACGCCTGAGTATATAGAAGGACTTAAAAAGGAATACGGAGAACTCGCTGTTTCTGAGCTCAGGGATAAGGATGGAAACAGGATTCCCAGAAAAATCTGTGGAAGAAGATATCTATCATCAGAAAGAAGAAGTCTTTCCTTTGGCATGGACGATCCATTTATGATTGTAGGGGAAAGGATTAATCCCACAGGAAAGAAGAAGCTTCAGGCTCAGCTTCGTGAAGGAAACCTTGATATGGTCTGCGATTTTGCACGCAGCCAGGAAGAGGAAGGTGCTTCTGTCCTTGATATCAATGTAGGAATGAGCGGAATAGATGAGAAAGATATGATGCTTAAGGTCATGGAAGAGGTAATGGCCATTACAGACCTTCCTCTTTGTATCGACACAAGCTCAGCTGAGGTCATGGAGGCAGCTCTCAGGCTGTATCCCGGAAGAGCTCTTATGAATTCCGTTTCTCTCGAAAAGGGAAAAGCGGAGGTCTTTCTTCCCCTTGCGAAAAAATACGGAGCAATGTTTATACTTCTTCCCCTGAATCCTGATGGACTTCCAAAGGATTCTGAGGAAAAGATTGGAAATATTACAAAGCTGTCTCAGATGGCTTTTGATATGGGAATGAACAAGTCTGATATTGTTGTGGATGGCCTTGTTGCGACTGTCGGTGCTGAGCCCTCTGCAGCAATCAACACACTTGATACCATCAGCTACTGCCATGCAAACGACTTTGCAACAATCTGCGGACTGTCCAATATTTCCTTTGGACTTCCTGAGAGAATGAATGTAAATACTGCATTTCTTACCATGGCAATAGACAGAGGTCTTACCATGGCAATTGCCAATCCGTCACAGGAACTTTTGGTAAGTGCTGCTTTTGCCAGTGATCTTTTAAAGAAAAAAGAAGGCGCTGATATAAGGTACATTGAGCGCATGCAGCTTGTTGCTGAGAAAAATGCTCAGAAGGCAGCGCAGCTTGAAGCTCTTGAGGCCGCAGCACGCTTAAATGGAGAGGCTGTTAAGACTGAGAATTCCGGACTGGGAAGTAATACAACTGCATCTGGAAAGCCTTCGGAAAAAACAGGAGTTTTAGGCGGACAAAACGACCTTTTGTCAGTTATCAAAAAAGATGTCCTTAGCGGCTCTAAGAGAACAATTGTAAGAGATACGGAAAATGCCGTTAAAGCCGGAATAGATCCAAAGATAATCCTAAATGATGTGCTTATGCCTGCTATAAATGAAGTCGGCGAATATTTTGATAAAGGCAAATATTTCCTTCCGCAGCTTATTTCCGGAGCAGAGGCTATGAAGCTTTCGATTGGATACCTTGAGCCTCTCATGGAAAAGGATGCAGCGGATGCTCCGAAGCTTCCAACAGTGGTTATCGCCACAGTCCATGGAGATATACATGACATTGGCAAAAATCTGGTAGCACTTATGCTTAAGAACTACGGCTTTGATGTTATAGATCTTGGAAAAGATGTTCCCAAGGAAGAAATCGTAAAGGCTGCAAAAGAGCATAATGCCAGCGTCATAGCTCTTTCAGCGCTCATGACAACCACCATGAAGGAAATGAAAAATGTGGTTGAGTATGCACATGAGTGCAAAGTTGATGCTAAAATAGTAATAGGCGGCGCTGTAGTTACTAAGGACTACGCGCTGGAAATCGGCGCAGATGGCTATTCAACAGATGCAGCCGATGCAGTAAGAGTAATAAAGAAATTACTTAATCTGGATTAATTTCAGACAGATTATATAACCGGAGGTTCCCTATGATTGGTGCAGAAGCAGTTGTAAGATGTCTTGAAAAAGAAAAAACAGAAGTGATCTTTGGCTATTCAGGAGTTGCCATTGACCCCTTTTGGAATCAGATGCTAAAAAGCGATATCAGAAGAATTCTTGTAAGAACTGAGCAGAATGCAGCTCATCTGGCAAGTGGCTATGCAAGGATAAGCGGAAAGGTAGGAGTCTGTGCTGTTACCTCCGGCCCCGGCGCAACCAATCTTATAACCGGAATTGCAACAGCTTATGCTGACAGTATTCCTCTTGTTGCCATAACCGGACAGGTTAACAGCGACATGATCGGAAGCGATGTTTTCCAGGAGGCAGATATAACCGGAGCTGTAGAGTCTTTTGTTAAATACAGCTACCTTGTGAGAAATGTCGATGACATCCCAAAGATAATGAAGGAAGCCTTCTACATTGCAAACACCGGAAGGAGAGGCCCGGTTCTTATTGATATACCCTTTGATGTACAAAATGCTGAGCTCTCAGATAAATTCAGCTATCCGGAATCAATTTCCATGAGAAGCTATAAGCCTACGGTCAAGGGAAATATTGTTCAGATTAAGAAAGTCATAAAGGAAGTTGAGAACGCCAAGAAGCCTGTCATCTGTGTAGGCGGTGGTGTACACCTAAGCCAGGCTACTGAGGAGATTAGAAAGTTTGCAGAGCTCAACAGTGTTCCGGTTGTTTCTACAATGATGGGAATAGGCGTAATGCCCTCAGAGCATCCTCTGTACTTCGGAATGGTTGGAAATAACGGCCAGCCCTATGCCAACAGAGCAATGAATGAGTCAGACCTACTTTTAATGGTCGGTGCGAGAGTGGCTGACAGAGCCGTAAACAGACCGGACCTTATTACCGAGAACAAAGTAATGGTTCATATAGACGTCGATCCTGCTGAGATTGGAAAAAATGTTGGACCGACCATACCACTTGTAGGCGATATCAAGCATATTTTTACAGACTTCTTGGAACAGGACGACCAAGCAGATGATCACAGCGACTGGCTGAAGGTATTAAATACCTACAAAAAGGAAATGGCTTCAGAACGTATTCCAAGACAGGGAGATTACGTTGAACCCAAGGACTTCATAACAAGGCTGTCCAATGCCATGCAGGACAATGCAGTCTATGTAGCTGATGTAGGACAGAATCAGATGTGGTCCTGTGCTTATCATATAGTGAGAAACGGCAGATTTTTGACCTCCGGCGGAATGGGAACAATGGGATATTCAATTCCCGCAGCCATGGGAGCTAAGCTCGCGGACAAGAAGAGACAGGTTGTTGCCGTGATGGGTGATGGAGCTTTTCAGATGTCAATGATGGAGCTTGCCACAATGAGGCAGTATGGAATCAAGATAAAGCTGATCGTAATGAAGAATGGCTTCCTTGGAATGGTAAGAGAACATCAGCACTACGCATACGAGGACAATTATTCAATGGTTGAGCTAAAAGGCGATCCGGAGCTTTCGCTTATCGCAGCTGCCTATGGAATGGGCTATATGAAGGTCAACGGACACAGCGATATTGATGCTGAGCTTGAGGAGTTCTTTAAGGATGATGAACCATGTCTTATGGAAGTAAGAGTTGACCCGTTGGAACTTGTTAAATTCTGACTAAAATGCGAGGGATAAACCTATGAAGAGAATCTATTCCGTTCTGGTTGAGAACAGAGCCGGTGTACTGTCAAAGGTTGCAGGCCTTTTCTCCAGAAGAAATTTCAATATTGACTCGCTGGTTGTTGGTGAGACTGCTGATCACAGCGTATCCTGCATGACAATTGTATCCAGCGGAGATGAGAGAACCATTGAGCAGATTGAGAAGCAGCTCAACAAAAAGATTGATGTAATCAAGGTTAAGACCTTCAAGGAGAGCATGAGTATCAACAGAGAGCTTATGCTTATAAAGGTGAAATACAACAGAGAAAATCGCCGTGACATCATGGAGAACTGCGAGATCATGCACGCTCAGATCGTTGATATGTCCAAGAACATGATGATCATCCAGATCTGCGACACATCTGATAGAATCGAACTCTTTATCGAGATGCTCAAGAGCGTCAGCATCGCAGAGATTGCCCGCACCGGAACTGTAGCCCTCACAAAGTGTAACGAGCAGTAACGTAACTGTTCACTCGCTTGCAGCTCGCTCCAGTAACGAATTCGCGCATTCATTCCAATTCGACTTCGTCGAAGGAATGCGCTCACTCCTGATTCACTTTCTCACGAAATGCGCAGCAGAGTGCGCATTTCTGTCTGAACAGTAAC
>JAEEGL010817666.1_pt1 | contig 11467 bp, 12 predicted proteins | sample 9134231 | NCBI WGS metagenome assembly JAEEGL01 (sample SAMN16246548, study PRJNA631951) | gut metagenome | biome: gut microbiome; feature: rumen; material: fiber-attached | host: Bos | place: Iran: Karaj | collected 2018-10
AAAGCCGCCGAGACGGCGGGATATATCTTCATACAGATCGTATCAATAAGTAAAACGGCCTTGCAAATCGGGGCCGTTTCTGTTATAATGCCGCCCGTGAGTTCGTGACCATCCTCACCGAAGCGCGGAAAATCCATAAGATCCGCGCCGAAAAAACAAAACTACGGAGAAAAACAAATGAGAAAAAAAACCACCCAATTCATCACGACCGCAGCGATCGTCGCGGCGCTCTACACCGTTCTGACCCTGCTCACAAACCTCATACCCCCGATCGGCGGCGTTTTCCAGTTCCGCCTTGCGGAAGCGATGTGCATCCTTCCGATGTTCACGCCCGCCGCGATGCCCGGACTTGCGCTCGGCTGCCTGCTGACGAATATCATCACCGGCGCCGGGATCTATGACGTTGTTTTCGGCACCCTCGCGACTGCGCTCGGCGCCGTGATCTCCTTCATTCTCGCCTATCGCAGGAACGATATCACAGGCGGCAGATTCACCCTCCGCGCGATCCTTGCGGCGATCCCGCCGGTGGTTACAAACGCGCTGCTTATCCCGATCGTGATCATGAAGGTCAGCGAGATCCCGTTCACGGCGGGGACCTACTTCGCTTTTGCGTTCGACGTCGCGTGGGGCGAGCTTATCTGCGCCGGCGTGCTCGGCGTCGCGCTCGCGTTCGTGCTGCGGCCGTATATCAAGAAAATGCTCGAGAAAAAATAAGCCGGAACCGAACCGGAGATCAAAACGCTGCAGGCGCCTGCGCCGGCAGCTTTTTTTATCCGGCAGCTTCGAAACCGCAAAAAAACCATTGCAGGACCGGTGCTTCTGCGTTATAATTGATTCGCAGGCACTAACTGCAATATTTGAAAGGATGGAAGAAAATGAAAAAGATTCTCTCACTGATTCTCGCTTTTATGCTCGCCGCGCTGCCGCTCACTGTCGTTTCAGCGAAGACGGAAATGCCCGACCGCGACAACAACGCTGTCGGCATGGATATCTCCGGCTTTGTGACGACCGATTTCGACGGCAACACCGTTACAGGCGATATCTTCTCTCAAAATACCCTGACTGTCGTCAATTTCTGGGCAACCTGGTGCGGCCCCTGCCGTCAGGAGATCCCGTATTTCCAGCAGCTGCATGAGACCTACAGCGCAACTCCCGAGAACGACGTTATGATGCTCGGTGCGCTGCTGCTCGTCAACGGTTCGACCGTTGCGGGCGCCCGCCCGATCCTCGCGAATGCAGGAGCGGATTATCCCGAGGTCGTGCAGTGCGATACCTTTATTGACGTTCTGATGGCGACCGCGGATGAAAGCGGCTCCGTATACATTCCGCAGACGGTCATCGTTGATCGCAACGGCGTGATCCGCGACCATGTTGTCGGCTCCTTCCCGAGCTATAACGAGCTCGCGAACTGGGTCGCCGGCTGGCTGGAGATCCTGAGCGAAGAGGATCCCCCGGCGCCCGTGCTCGTCGGCGACGCAAACGGGGACGGCAGCATCGATGTTTCGGATGCGCTGATGATCCTTCGTATGGCGATGGGGATCATGCCGGTCGATAACGTCGCCCTTGTCGACATAAACGACAACGGCTCCGTGGACGTCGGCGACGCCGTAACCGTACTGCGCATCGCGATGGGTCTTGTATCATAAACCGCAAAGGCAAATGCGCTCCGTCCGAGAGGCCGGGGCGCATTTTTTCGTTGATCATCCTGCATTATCAAAACAGTTCAGTGCGTTTTCTTTCCCTTCGCGCGGATCGCTTCCCGGACGAAGTCGGCGGTGCCTTCGCCGCCCGCCGCGTCGATATTCTTTTTGAAACGTTCGTCAGCGGCGTACATCTCGCCGAGACCCGCAAGGATCTCATCGGTGCAGTTATAGAAATTCTCCGTGATGAAGCTTTGGAGCGAGCGGACCGCCGCCTGCGCCTTCTCGCCCGCGGGATCGTCGCCGCGAAGAGCGCCGAACGCCGAGAAGCGCCGCATCAGCTTTTCACCTGCGGCACCAATCGCCGCCGCGCCGTTTTTTTCGAGGTTCGCCCCGTATTCCGCGTAAGCGGGAGTATCGCCCCATTTTTTCTTCGCTTCACGGGCGTATTGTCCGTATTCTTCGTTTTTGAAAGCGGAAAGATCCATTGCCGTATCTCCTTTCTCAAGCATTGTTTTTGTTTGTTCTATGATCTCATCCAGCCGCTTCCGCCGCAGCTTAAGCAGCTGCAGTTGGCCCCGCAGCGCTTCCTTAGCGTCATACGCCGGGTTTTCGAGGATCCGCTTGATTTCGGCGAGAGGAAATTCAAGCTCGCGGAAGAGCAGGATCTGCGCCAGACGGAAGAGCGACGCGTCGTCATAAAGCCTGTAGCCCGCGTCCGTCACGGCGGCGGGGCGGAGCAGACCGATCGCGTCGTAATGGTGCAGCGCGCGGATGCTTACGCCGGTGAGTTTGCAGACTTCGCTGACTGTCAACATTGCTTTCGCCTCCTTACGCCGGTATTATAAACCCTCACGCAGCGTCAGAGTCAAGAGAAAATTAAAAATTATCGGAAAACAAAAACGGGGCTGCTTACGCAGTCCCGATCTTCCCTGTATTGCGATTACTTCATGCCGTAACGCTTCTTGAACTTATCCACGCGTCCGCCGCTGTCGACCAGCTTCTGACGGCCGGTGTAGAAGGGGTGGCACTTGGAGCAGATTTCGACCTTGAGCTCGCCCTTGACGGAACCGCTCTTGAAGGTCTCACCGCATGCACAGCGAACGATGCTCTCGCCGTAGGAAGGATGGATGTCCTTTTTCATAGCTTTCTCCTGAATTTTTGGGCCGGGCACCGCCCCGCCGCAGAACTCTTGACGATGTGACAGCATCACCAAGGCAAACGCTATTCTATCATAGACGAAAATAAAAAAGCAAGCCAAAAAGCAAAAAAACCGCAATATATTTTGAAAAACCGAAAAATCGCGGAGGAAACGGGAAAATCGGAAGGTTCAGCGGAAAACGCCGTGCTTGAGTTTGATCCTCGCGAGCTTGTTGAGGAGCGGTTTCGCGAGGACGAGAAGGAAGAAAGCCGTCGCGCCGGCAAGGATCAGGTTGAGCGGCAAACCGGAAGCGAAGGCGGCGGTGAAAGCCGCGATATTGAGGGCCTTCCCCGCCATGAAAACATAGGCGCTGTCCATGATCAGCCCGTAAACGAGCACGCTCGCCGCCGCGCCGAAGAGGATCAGCAGGAAAAGCTGCAGTTTTGTTTTGATCTCGCTGCGGAAAAGGATCCCGGCGAGGAAGCCGACAAGACCGAGCGCGAACATCTGGTAGGGCGTCCACGGGCCCTGGCCGAAGAACATATTGGAAACGAACGCCGTGAGCGCGCCGGTGACGAACCCCGCTTCGAAGCCTAGGGAACAGCCGGCGATGATCACGATCGCGACGACGGGCTTGAACTGCGGCAGCATATAGAACGCCGCGCGTCCGGCAACGCCGAGGGCGACCATCACGGCGATCAGCGTCAGCTCCCTTGCGCGGGGGCGGCGCTTTTCGAAAACAAGCAGGAACGGCAGCACCGAGAAAAGGATGATCAGCGCGGAGACGATGTAAAACTGCCTGTCCTGCCAGCCGAGCATGCCGACGGCGATCACCGACGGCACGAAAACGAGAAGCAGCACGGCCGTCACGGTCCGGCGAAGGCGCGCGCGCTTCCTGTCCGCCTCGTCCTGCTCCCGGCGGAGCTGTTCGGCGGCGCGGATGCGGTCCTCGCGAAGCGTCGGCGCGATATTCGGTTTTGCCGCAAGGTCGGTCATTATTCGTTCGGTTTGCCGCCGAGAGCGGCGATGATCTCGTTCGCGGTCACAGCGCCGGGAAGAATGCCGCGGGCGATGCGTCCTGCCGCTGTGGTATAGAAGCTGTTGCCCGCGAGAACATCGCGCGGGGTGCCTTCGGCGATCACGCCGCCGTCGAAGAACATCGCAAGGCGGTCGGCATACTCGGCGCAGAATTCGATATCGTGGGAAACGAGCACGACGGCGGTGCCCTCCGCGCAAAGCTTCCGCAGGAGTGCACCGAAACGCGCCTTGAAGAAGGCGTCCATGCCCTTTGTCGCTTCATCGAGGAAGAGCACGCGGGGGCGTGGCAGAAGCAGCTTCGCGATCGCCGCGCGCTGCAGTTCGCCGCCGCTGATATCATAGGGATTGCTGTCCAATATCGGCCCGAGCTCCATCAGCTCCGCGACTTCGTCAAGGCGGGAGGGTTCGAGCTTAAAGCGCTTCACAACGGCGTTCAGCTCCTCGCGGATGCTGTCCTTAACGAAGCTGAGCCGCGGATTCTGGAAAAGCACGGCGACCGTTTCGCCGAGGCGCTTTGTTTCGGGGATCGAAAAGATGCTTTTGCCTTCGAAAAGGACCTTTCCGCGATAGGGGCGGTACAGCCCGCTTGCGGCCATGATCGCGGTCGTTTTGCCCGCGCCGTTGCCGCCCATGATGCAGAAAAGTTCGCCTTCGCGGACGGAAAGGTCAGCGCCCTTGAGGATATCCGGCGCGCTGCGTTCATAGCGGAAATAAACCTCGCGCATTTCGAGGAGGGGTTTTTTGGCTTTGTACTCCGCCTTTTCGGCTCTCGGAACCTTCCCGCCGGATGATGTCTCGGGGAAAAGAGCCGTTTCGCAGGCGCCGACCCGCTTTTCGAGCCAGCTGCGGCCTTCGCGGACGGTGAGAGGCGCTTCGGTTTCGTTATCCCCGCTGCAGGAGGCAAAGCAGGTCATCGCCGTCGGAAGCACGGCCGCGAACTCCGGCGCTGTGCTGAAGATTTTTGCGCAGCTGCGCGGAGTGCCGGAATAAAAGATCCCGCCGCCGCGCATGAAAACGACCTCGTCCACGAGCGGGAAAAGCGCTTCGGTGCGGTGCTCGGTCACGATGATCGTCGTTCCGAGCTCTGTATTTATCCGCTTCAGCGTATCGAAGAACTCGCCTGCGGCGATCGGGTCGAGCTGGGAGGTCGGCTCATCGAGAAGCAGGAGCTTCGGCTGCATGACCATCACCGCCGCAAGGCACAGAAGCTGCTTCTGGCCGCCGGAAAGCTCCGAAACGTTTTTGTTGTACCAGCTTTGAATGCCGAAGAAATTCGCCATCTCCGCCACGCGTACGCGCATCGTCCGCTGGTCGGTGCCGAGGTTTTCGAGGCCGAACGCGAGCTCGTGCCAGACCTTATCCGTCATGATCTGCATTTCGGGATCCTGCATCACGAAGCCGATCTCCGCAGCCTGACGCCTTTCCGGAAGGGCTTCGATGGGCTCGCCTTCGAAGAACACGGCGCCGCCGACCCTGCCGTAAGGCGCGATGGCGGGCTTCAGCCGCCGCAGAAGGGTCGATTTTCCGCAGCCGGAAGGTCCGGCGATCAGCACGAAGGAACCCTCCCGAACGGTCAGGTCGACGCCGGTCAGGGCAAGTCTGTCGGTACCGGGATAGGTGAAACTCAGATTTTGGATCTCAACAAGCGCCATTTTACAGCCTCTTCAAGATACATGATGGTCGGAATGAGCAGCACAAGCGCATAGACGGCGCAGGCGGCGATGAAAAGCGGAGAGAAATCGTTCAGTTGGAACGAGGGGAAGAACCGGACGGAGAAAACGCGGAACGCGGCGGCAAGGCCCGTCAGGAGGATCCCGGCGGCGATCGCTCCGCCGACGGCGGCGTCGCGGCTGTCGAAGCGGTAATTCGCGAAGCTGCGCCGCGGATGCAGGCCGTAGCCCCTCGCGCGCATCGAATCCGCCGTTGTGACGGAGCTTTCGAGCGCCCAGGTGATCAGCGCGGAGAGTGTCGAAAGCCCGCTGCGCGCTTTTTTGAAGATATTGCGGCTCGAAGCGTCGCTGCCCGCGCCGCGCCGGGCGAGGGCGATCCTGCCCGCCTGCTTTGTGAAAAGCGGAACAAAGCGAAGCGCCATGGATATGATCAGCGAAAGCGACGGCGCGAGGCGGCCTGTCAGATAAACGATCTTGTCGGCGGTGAACACCGCGTTGAAACAGGCGAACCATGTGATCACGGTGCCGAGCATCAGCGCCGACGCCGCGCCGTATATGATCGATTCGAGGGTTATAGGATTATAACGTAAATAGAAAAGGATCGTCACTCCGCCGTGGTTGAAGAGGGGATTCAGTATCGCCGTCAGGATCATCACGGGGAGCACGAATTTCAAAAGAAGGCCGAATGCCTTCCTGCCGCGGAGCAGAAAAAGCCAGACAAGCGCAGCGAAAAAAGAAATGCCCGTCAGCACAGGGTGCATCAGGAGCATCGACATAATGAGAGCAAAGGCAAAGAAAACGAACGCGATGATCGGGTTCACCGTTGAAAAGCTGTCTCTTTGTTCGGTTTCGTATGCCATTTTTATATTTTAATTGAAGTATCAGCCGCCTATGGGGGCGCCGACGTCGCGGCCGAAATCGCAGGTATAGTGCCATTCGATCACGTCGCCGTCATTGACGGGGTATTTGCTGCAGCCGTAATTCGGGAAAACGCCGTTGACGCAATAGGTCCAGCCGCTGCCATCGCCGCAGTCGAATTCATAGATATTATGGATGCCCTCGATATAGGCGCTCTCGTAAACGGGGGTATAGTTCGCTTCCATGTGGATGCCCCGTGCCGACGTTTCGCGCACGAGAACATCGTAAACGCTGTCGCCCTCGTTGAAATTGACGGTGACTTTTTGGAGGATGATGCCGTCCTCCGGAAGCACATCGAGCTTGCCTGAATCGAAATCATCCATGTTTTCGAGGATCTTCGTGCACTCGATATAGAGCGTGCAGGTATGCGCCTCATCCGCCGGGGGAGGCGTTGCGAAGAGCGAGGAAACGGCGGAGCAGCCGGAAAAGCAAAGAACGAGCAGCATCGCGAGCGCAAAAGCGCAGACCGCACGGAATAAACGGCGCGGCACTGCGTTCTTTGCTGCTTTTTGAATGTTATTATCGGAAAAAATATTGTTCAGCATTGTAAAAGCGGACGCGAAGGGTCACTCCCTGCGCCTGAGCGCCGTGATCAGAAGAAAGCTCGCGAGGAGCACCGCGGCGCTGCATGCCGTCGGAATGATCCACTTGAGCGCGCTGATGCGGTCGTTGCGGTTGTTCAGACGGTCGTTGCCTTTCGGCGCGGAGGTCACGGGCGGTTCTTCGGAAGGCTCTTCGGTGGGCTGCGGCGCAGCGGTCGACCGGGGCGTCGGCGTTTCGGTCGGCGCGGGCGTATCGGTCGGCTCCGGGCTCTCGCTCGGGTCGAGCGTCTCGGTCGGTTCAACGGTTTCCGTTGGGTCCGGCGTTTGCGAAGGAGCGGGCGTAGGTGTTGGAGTAACGGGAGCGGATGAAGGCCGCGGAGTGGGCGTCGGAGTGACGGGAACGGGCGTCGGCCGCGGCGTGGGTGTCGGAGTGACGGGGCTGACTGTCGGTGTGGGCGTCGGGGTGACGGGGCCGACTGTCGGCGTCGGTGTCGGTGTTTCGGGAGGCACGGGCGTCGGCGTTTCGGAAGGTACAGGCGTGGGCGTCGGCGTTTCGGAAGGCGCGGGCGTCGGGGTCGGCGTTTCGGAAGGCACGGGCGTGGGCGTCGGTTCCGGGTGAGGAACGGGGGTCGGCGTTTCGGAAGGCCCGGGATCACGCACGGAGAAGCCGGAGCTGCCGGAACGGGCTTCGGATGCGGATGACAGTGCCGGGATCACCAGCAGTGCCAGACAAATCACAATGATTATGATGCGTGAGCCTTTATTTGGAAGATCTCCGTTCATTCTGCATTTCATTGGAAAAATGATCCTTGCCTTAGTTTTTCTTTCTTAAAATGAGCGCTGTCAGCGCGGCTGCAATAACGAGCAGACCGCCGATGACGGCCGGTATGAGCCAGGGTTTGCCGCTCTTTTCGGAACCGCCGGGGTCATCCGGTGAAGCCGAAGAGGGTTCGGCCGCATCCGGCGTATTTTCCGGGTCCGGCGCTTCGGTTTGCGGCGCGGGCTCGGGAGTGGTCTCCGCGGTCCCGGTCGGCGCCGCCGTCACTTCGGGCGTTTCCGTCGGCTGAAGCGTCGCTTCCGGCATTTCAGTCGGTTCGGGCGTTTGCGTCGGTTCAGCGGTAACGTCCGGCGTTGCTGTCGGTTCGGGCGTAACTGTCGGCGCGGGGGTCGGCGTTGCTGTCGGCGCGGGGGTCGGCGTTGCTGTCGGCGCGGGGGTCGGCGTCGGGTTCGAAAAGGGTGGGATGAACGAAACATCGTTCATGTTATAAAGGGCATTGCGTCCGTGAACGAAGCGGTCGTAGGCGCAAAGCGCGTAGGCAGCCTGTTCGCTCGCCAAAGCGTTGTTTCCTCCGCCGGCGGTGTGGGCAAAGCCCGTGCCGGTATGGTAGGAGAGCAGAGCGTCGAGGACGGAATGTCCGCTCTTGATAAAACGGGGGTCGGTCGCCGCGTTAATGTTCATTGCGGAGAGCGCGACCAGCACCTGCGAACAGCTTTCGCTGCAGGGGGTCCCCATCGAAGAGAAGCCGCCGTCGTCGTTCTGGATCCCGGAAAGCGCGGCGATGCCTCTCTGCACGGCGGCATTCGCCGAAGAGTACTTCGACAGCGCGGTGATCGCCATCGCGGTAACGTCCGGATCGGGCTGACCGTAGCCCGTCAGCGACCAACCGCCGCCCTCAAGCTCGCGGCTGAGGATGAAATCGACGCATTTGCCGCGGATCTCGCTCATGCCGTACGCGCTGTTTGAATCGAGCGCGATGAGCGCGAAGATCACACCGTTGATGCCCTGCTTTTTGATGAACTTAAAATCGGAAAGCGGCTCGGTGAGATCATAACCCGCAACGCTGCGCGCGTCGCGGCCGATCGAGGTCAGCGCGAGGATGAGGCGGGAATTCTCGGTGGATCTGTTCGGATCGAGCTGCGGTGAGCCGTTTACCGAAACGGTCTGCTCGATCCGTGCATAATAATCGGAAGCATATGCGCTGTCCGCGGCGATGCGGCCGCTTCTTGCGAGTGCAAGGACCTTCCATTCTCCTCCGACGGAGCCGAATGACGGCGCGGGTCCGGACTGCAGATAGCCGAGCACGGCGCTGTATGCGGCGGAATAGGATGAACCGGCGCGGACGTGCGCCGCGGCCGGAACGGAAAGGGCGAACACAAACGCGATGATCAGCGGCAGGATGCGAAACAGCTTCGGTTTGCGGGGGATGGGTCTCATTCTTGCACCTTTATGCCCGGAAAGCCCGGATAAATGCGGCGGCCGCTGCCCGGGGGCAGGACCGCCGCCGGATCATTGATCTCAGAGGCCCATCGCGGCGCGCAGAGCGAGCAGCGCGTCGGTAACGTTCACGGTGCCGTTGCCGTCAACATCGGCAGCCGGGTTGTCGCTTTCGATGAGGCCCATCGCGACGCGCAGAACAAGGATCGCGTCGGTGGCGGTAACGGCGCCGTCGCCGTCCATATCGCCGGGAACGACCGTGACGCCGAGGCCGAGCGCTTCGGAAAGCGCGTCATACGCGGCGTCGATCTCCTCCTGGGTGGAGCCCTGGTAGTAGATCGCGTTTAAGAAAGCAACGAATTCTTCGTGTGCAGGGCAGCCCGCGCCGACCTGGGAGAGCAGATCGTCATCTTCGAGAATATCGGCAAAGAGGGTATATGCTTCACTCCTCGTGACGCCCATCGCGGGGTTGTCGAATTCGGGGAAATAGCCCCAGCCGTCGCTCATGCCGAGGTCCATGCCGTAGCCGTAGATGGAGTACATCCAGCGGTAAACATGGCCTTCCTCAACGGGAACGTCGCTTGAGCCGACGTTGGGGATCACGTCGTTATCTGCATACATCCAGCCGGAATAATAGGTATAGTTGCCGGTGCCGAGCATATTGTTCGTGGGTTCGGCCTGGTCCCAGCCCTCGTCCTCATCGTAGCAATAGTTTGCGATGAGCTGCTCCATCAGATAATCGGGAACGTTGACCTCGAGCATATCCAAGTTCGGATATTCGAGCGAGGTAAGATAGAAGCTTTCGAGATCGCCGCCGGTGTAGCTGAGGCCGTAGTCCTCAAAAAGGCGGACGGAGAGCTGCGCCACGGATTCGCCCTCGTGATAGGGGACGTAGGTGGGCGGAACGATGAATGCGAGACCGAGCGGCAGCACTTCAACGCTCATCACGACGACGCCGTCATAACCTTCCGGCACTTCGGGAGTCTTTTCCGGCGCGGTTTCGGGAGCGACCTTCGCAAAAGCGAGGGCGGGAACGAGCGTCAGCAGCATAGCGGCTGCGGCGAGCACAGCCATGATTCTTTTGCAGATTTTCATTTTTACATACCTCCGTGTAATTTTTCCGGGTCTGCAAACCCATTGGGAGCCTTGCTCCCACGGCTGATGGCTCGGTATGGCAGGTCTCCTGGCTCGCGCGTCGTCCTACTTGCCCCGCCTTCCCATGCTTCCCCGTTTATAAAGAAACAAAGTGGCGGTTTTGGGGCTTTCGTCTTCACTTACAGTAGCGGGGACTGCTGCGGATTTTAACCGCATTCCCTCTTAGCTTGCGGCGCTCCGAAAAGGGTCGTCGGCGAAGAACCATACCTTCCCATTCAACTATTCGGAGTATAGCATCACATGCCGTTTTTGTCAACAACGCGCGGCAGGGGCGGGCGGGGAGCGGGCCGCAGACGGTCCTGAAAATTTATCCTGCTTTTTTACAAAAAAGGTATTGACAAGACCGGTTTATAGATATAAACTTAAGATGGTCGATAAAAATAAACCTATTATCGCAGCCGACAGGAGGCACGGAATGGAAGAAAGAAGACTTTGCGAGAGTGATTTTCGCTTCATGCAGGTGGTTTGGGACAGCGAGCCCGTCGGCTCGATGAACCTTGTGAAGCTCTGCGCGGAAAGGCTCGGCTGGAAAAAGTCCACAACGTTCACAATGATCCGCAAGCTTGCGGAGCGCGGCTTTATTAAAAACGAGAACTCCGTCGTGACCGCGCTCGTGGGGCGGGACGAAGCCCGAAAGAAGGAAAGCAGCCTTTTTATCGAGCAGACCTTCGGCGGTTCACTGCCGATCTTCCTCGCTTCGTTCTTCGGCGGGAAAAAGATCACAGAAGAAGAGGCGGAGGAGCTCAAAAAGCTTATCGACGAGCATAAGGAATAACGGCTCGGAAGCGCTTTGCGGAAAGCGCCGGAAAGGATTTCCCATGAACGCATTATTCACATCGATTCTGAATATGAGCATCGCATCAAGCGTCGTGATCGCCGTGATACTTTTTGGCAGGCTGCTGCTTAAAAACGCGCCGAAGAAGTGGAGCTACCTCCTTTGGATCGCGGCTGCGTTCCGGCTCTGCTGCCCCGTCAGCATCCGCTCCGCGATCAGCCTCTTCCGCGTGCTGCCGCATACGGAGACCGCAAGGGCGGCGGGCGAAACGGCAAGTCGGTTGAGTTATATCCCCTCGGCCGTCAGCGCACCGGTTATGACCGCGATCCCCGTGCCGCCGACCGTACTGCCGATCGAGCCACTGCCGATGGCC
>JAEEGL011012542.1_pt1 | contig 11467 bp, 10 predicted proteins | sample 9134231 | NCBI WGS metagenome assembly JAEEGL01 (sample SAMN16246548, study PRJNA631951) | gut metagenome | biome: gut microbiome; feature: rumen; material: fiber-attached | host: Bos | place: Iran: Karaj | collected 2018-10
CACTTGAACGTCTCGTAATCGGGCTCAAAGAAGGTGAGCTTGCCGATCTGCGCGAGGTTCAGTTCCTCGACGGGCGACTCGTATCTCTCGGGATACGTAATCGCGTACTGGATCGGAATGCGCATATCAGGCACGCCGAGCTGCGCGATTACCGAGTTGTCGGTGTACTCTATGAGAGAATGAATAATGCTCTCGCGGTGTACAACAACGTCGATATCATCACCCGATACGTCAAACAGACGCGCCGCCTCGATGATTTCAAGTCCCTTGTTCATCATAGTCGCGGAGTCGATGGTTATTTTCGCGCCCATGCTCCAGTTAGGATGATTGAGGGCCTGCTCCACGGTGACGCCGCGAAGGTCTTCTGTGGTTCTGCCGAAAAACGGACCGCCCGAAGCGGTGAGAATAAGCTTCTTGAGCGCCTTGTTGGGCGGATTTCCCTGTAAGCACTGGAAAATCGCCGAGTGCTCGCTGTCGACGGGCAATAGCCTGATTCCGTTACGGCGAACAGCATCGGTCACCAGATCACCGCCCGCGACAAGAGTTTCCTTGTTTGCAAGGGCGATGTCCTTCTTTGCCTCTGCCGCGGCAATCGTGGGTTGCAAGCCGACCATGCCGACTACGGAATTGAGGACCAAATCGGCACTGTCGAGCGTAGCCGCAGCGATAAGACCGTCCATTCCCGCGAGAACCTTTGTAGATGTGTCTTTTATATTATCCCTCAGCTCAGCCGCCTTATCCTCACGGAATACAACGGCAAGCTCAGGCTTGAATTTTCTGATTTGTTTCTCCAGCAGGTCAATATTGCTGTTTGCTGTCAGCGCGCGGACGTTAAGGCCGAGCTTCTCTGCAACGTCGAGCGTCTGGGTGCCGATTGACCCTGTGGAACCCAATACTGAAAGGTTATGTTTCATAATTTTACCCTAAGCTTAATATCGGCATATACTGACTGATCAACAGAACAATAGGCGCGGTGAAGATTATGCTGTCGCAGCGATCGAGAAAACCGCCGTGACCCGGAAAAATCGTGCCATAGTCCTTAATGCCGAGACTGCGTTTAATGAGTGAAAAACTGAGGTCGCCGACGATGGAAAATACCGCGTCGAGCGCGCCGATTATTACCATCGAAATGAAATTGACCGAAACCGCCGAAAATACCCAGAGCTGGAAAATAAGTCCCAGCGCCACAGCGGAAATCATGCAGAACAAAACGCCGCCGATTGCGCCCTCAACAGTCTTTTTGGGGCTGATTTCGGGACAGAGCTTGTGCTTTCCCATGCTCGCGCCGACGAAAAATCCGCCCGCGTCAGCCATCCACGGAAGCATTAGTACAACAAAGAACCCGAAGGTCACGCTGATACCGTTGCTGCAAACAAGCACCATCGCGCTCATACCGAAAACTATCAGAAGAGTTCCGAACACCGCGTAGCAAAAGTCAATATAGCTGAATTTTTTGTGACGGATAATCAGCACCATGAACGCCGCCAGCATAAAGACAACCAGTATCAGGTAAACATATGCGGTCGCGCACAACAGCGTCAGAAGAAACGCCGCTAAAATGCAAACGACGGATATCGGATAGTTTTTCAGCATTCCCTTACCGTTGAGATATTCCCCTATCATTACGGCCGTTACACCGCTCACAACCAGATTTAAGGTAGGCCGCCAAAGCTCTGACAGGAAGATTATCAAAACTACGGCGGGTATACCGATCGCGGCGGTCAAAAGTCTCGGTTTCAGTGATTTCATTAATTTGCTCCTCTCAAGGCGCGGCTGCTCAAACGCCGCCGTAACGCCTGTTGCGCTGAGAATATATGCGCAGCGCTTCGTCCAAATCGGACTTCTGGAAATCAGGCCAGAGCTTGTTCATGATCACAAACTCCGTGTACGCCGACTGCCAGAGCATAAAGTTTGAAATGCGGTACTCTCCGCTCGGACGGATAATCAGGTCGGGGTCGGGCTGTCCCGCGGTATAGAGCCTGTCGGAGATAAGCTGCTCGGAAATGTCCGATTCGCTCAACTCGCCGCTCTTTACGTCAGCCGCAATGCTCCTGACAGCTCGGACAATCTCGTCGCGCGAGCCGTAGTTCATCGCGATGTTGAGAACCATGCCGTCGCGTTCACGCGAGCACTCCTCGTTCTCGTCCATAAGCGCGCGAAGCTCCGGAGAAAAGCCGCTTTTGTCGCCGATAAAGCGCACGACAATATCATCGTCCTTGAAATCGGAGATAGCTTCCTCAAGGTACGACTTGAAAAGCTTCATTAGCGCGCCGACCTCGTCCTCTGGTCGCTTCCAGTTTTCTGTGGAAAAAGCGTAGACCGTGAGGTATTTGATACCGATTTCCGAACAGTAACGCGTGATTTTACGGAAGGTGCGAGCACCTTCCGTATGTCCTGCCTTGCGCGGCAGACCGCGTTTCTTTGCCCACCGTCCGTTGCCGTCCATGATAATTCCGACGTGCTTCGGAAGGACAAGCTCAACTGCTTCGGTTTCGGTTTTATTTCGACCGAAAAACGCCATATTACAGCTCCAAAATCTCTTTCTGCTTATCGGCTGAAACGCTGTCAACCTTCTTGGTGAATTTATCGGTTAATTCCTGGGTTTTCTTCTCGGCAAGCTTGAGATCGTCCTCGGTGAGCTCTCCCGACTTCTTCATAGCCTTGAGCTTTTCAATGGTATCGCGGCGGACGTTGCGCACCTGAACCTTGGTTTCCTCGGCGAGCTTCTGAACGTCCTTGACGATCTCCTTACGTCTGTCCTCTGTGAGAGGCGGAAACTGGAGGCGGATAATCTTGCCGTCGTTCATCGGATTGATGCCGATATCGGACTTCTGGATAGCCTTTTCGATCTGTCTGAGGATAGAAGCGTCCCACGGCTGGATCGTGAGGGTTCTCGCCTCGGTCACGGAAACCGCGGCAAGCTGGTTCACGGGAGTGGGAGCTCCGTAATAATCGACCTTAACCTTGTCAAGAACGGCGGGATTTGCTCTTCCCGCACGGATTTCGGCATATTCGGTGCAGAGGTGGTCAAGACGTCTGTTCATGCGCTCCTCTGCTTTTTTGAGCTGTTCTTTCATGTTAATCTCCTCCTAAAATATAAAATGAAATTAAGTCCTTGATCATTCGTCGTTCGATACGACTGTGCCGACATTTTCACCGCAGACAGCCTTGTAGATGTTGTCGGGATCCTCGATGCTGAATACAAGAATCGGAATGTTGTTATCCCTGCACATTGCGGCAGCGGTGCTGTCCATAACGTTAAGTCCCTTGCTGAGAACCTCCTGATGTGAAACAGTGTCGTACTTCTTTGCGTCGGGATTGGTCTTGGGGTCGGAATCATAAACACCGTCAACCATTGTAGCCTTGAAAATGATATCGGCTTCGATCTCGGCAGCTCTCAGAGAAGCCGCGGAGTCGGTGCTGAAAAACGGGTTGCCGGTTCCGCAGCCGAAGATAACTACTCTGCCCTTCTCCATGTGGCGGATCGCCTTGTTGCGGATATAGGGCTCAGCTACCTGAGGCATGGAGATAGCGGTCTGAACACGTACGGGTACGCCGAGCTGCTCGAGAGCGTCGCATACACCGAGAGCATTGATAGCTGTAGCGAGCATTCCCATGTGATCAGCGCGGGGTCTGTCCATATCGCCCGAGCTTCTGCCTCTCCAGAAGTTGCCGCCGCCGACAACGATGCCGATCTGTACGCCTTTTTCGTTACATTTCTTAATCGGTTCACAAATGCGCATAACTGTATCAAAGTTAATGCCGTGCTTGTCCTCGCCCGCGAGAGATTCGCCCGAGAGTTTTAATAAAATACGCTTGTATTTGGGTTTCATATCTTAACACCTCATCAATTATATTTAGTTATATTATACTATATATTGGCAGTGATGTAAAGCAAAAACACTAAATATTTTGTCTTTTCACCAAAGTTTCAAGGACAAAAAAAGACGCGGTCCGACAAAATCAAACCGCGTTTGTGTTTATTATTTTTATAAAGAATTAAAGAACTTTTGAAAGGAATTCCTTAAGTCGGGGTGACTTGGGATTTTCGAAGAACTCGGAAGGTGCTCCCTGCTCGACGATTACTCCCTCGTCAACAAAGACGATGTTTGTACCGACCTCTCTCGCAAAGCCCATTTCGTGAGTGACAACGACCATTGTCATGCCGTCCTTTGCGAGCTGCTTCATAACCTCAAGCACCTCTCCTACCATTTCGGGGTCGAGAGCAGAGGTCGGCTCGTCAAAGAGCATAACATCTGGATTCATCGCAAGAGCGCGGACTATGGCGATTCGCTGCTTCTGTCCGCCCGAAAGCTGGGACGGATACGCGTCAGCTCTGTCCGCAAGACCAACACGCTCGAGAAGCTTCATCGCGTTTGCCTCGGCTTCCTCCTTGCTCTGCTTGAGGAGCTTAATCGGGCCGAGGGTGAGATTGCGCAGGACTGTCATGTGAGGAAACAGATTGAACTGCTGGAAAACCATTCCCATCTTCTGGCGGTGAATATTAATGTTGACGGAAGCGTCTGTAATGTCAACGCCCTCGAAGAAGATCGAGCCTGAGGTGGGTTCCTCAAGAAGGTTAAGACAGCGCAGGAATGTTGATTTACCGGAGCCTGACGCACCGATCACAACCATTACGTCGCCCTTGTCGATCTCGGCGTTGATGCCCTTGAGAACGGCGGTGTCGCCGAAGGATTTACAGAGGTTGTCAACCTTAATCAATACATTATCAGTGGTCACTGTTGCGCAGCCTCCTTTCGAGTCTCTTCAGCAGGAACGAGAGAATCAGAACAATAATCAGGTAAATGAGCGCGACCGTAATCAGAGGGAAAAACGCCTCGTAGGTACGCGAACGGATCATATTTCCGACGTAGGTCAGATCCTGAAGCGCTACATAACCCGCGACAGAGGTTTCCTTTACAAGCACAATGAACTCGTTGCCCAGAGCGGGAAGAATGTTCTTGAACGCCTGAGGGATAATTATGTAAATCATTGTGTTCTTGTAGTCAAAACCGATTGAACGGCTCGCCTCAAACTGACCCTTGTCAATCGACATGATGCCCGAACGGACGATCTCGGCAACATATGCCGCGGAATTCATACCGAAGGAAATGAACGCCGCGATAATACCGTCGCGCGAGCTTGCGAATACGATAAAATACATAATCATCAGCTGGATAACGACAGGTGTGCCGCGGATGATTGTGATATAGAAATTACAGATAAAGTTCAATACCTTGAGGATATAGTCGGAAGGCTTCGAACATTTTCTTCCCTGCAGCTGCATATCGTAGGTGGAACGCACCATTGCAATCAAAAAGCCGAGAACTATACCAATCGCAGCCGCCACAAGCGTAATGAGAATCGTTACGCCAAGACCGCTCAGCAGCTGAAGCCAGCGGTCGTCGGTGATAAAGGTTTTGATAAAGCTCTGAGCGATACTTTCAAAAAAATCCATATAATATACCCTTACTCAAATCAAACGGGCAGGCACAAGTACCTGCCCGTCGCGATTCAAAAATTTTACTCGCTGATGTACTTCTTGATGATGGTATCGATTGTACCGTCATCCTTGAGCTCCTTAAGCGCCTTGTTGAACTGCTCTGTAAGCTCGCTGCCCTTCTTGAGGCAGATTGCGTACTCTTCGTTCTCGAAGGGGTCGTCAAGAATCTTTGTACCGGGGTTCTGAGCAACGAACGCCTTAGCGGGCTGGTTGTCAATAACAACAGCGTCTACCTTGCCCTGAGTAAGAGCGAGAACCGCGTCGGCACCCTTGTTGAAGCGCTCAACCTTGGCGCCCTCGATGTCGGTAACATAGATGTCGCCTGTGGTACCCATCTGTACGCCGATTGACTTGCCCTTGAGGTCGTCAGCGCTTGCTACGGGGCTGTCTTTCTCGTTAACGATGATAACCTGTACAGCGTTGGTGTAGGGATCGGTGAAATCTACAGACTGCTTTCTCTCGTCGGTGATGGTCATGCCTGCCATACCGAAGTCAGCCTTGCCTGAGGTAACTGCGGTGATGATTGCGTCGAAATCCATGTCGTCGATTACGAGCTTGCAGCCGAGCTTTTCACAGATAGCATTCGCGATGTCTGCGTCGATACCAACTACCTCGCCGCCTTCCTTGTACTCGTAAGGCTCAAAGGCTGCGTTGGTCGCCATGTGAAGCTCCTTAGCCTCGGTCGTTGAGGAAGCGTCGGAAGCAGCTGATGAATTGTTGCCGCCGCACGCCGTGAACATGAGAACACAGGTGCAGAGCATTGCAACTGCTAAAACTGCGGATAAAATCTTTTTCATGATAAATTTTCTCTCCTTTTTTCAACAATAATATTAATATAGCAGAAAGTTTGCCAAAAATCAAGCGATTATGAAAAATTATTCAACAAAAATCACGATTTATTCATCACTTTTTGATTTATCATCATTGGCGTCGGCTTTTCGGCGTTTGATTACGGAGCGGACTTTCAGAATCCCGAGTACCGCCGCTGCCGACAAAGCCATACTGACCGCACAGAGTACCGCTACTGCGACAAGGTTTACATTTGAGCTGTCGTGGTCGGTGAAATCATAAAATGAGCCGCAATCATGAACCGTTGCTTCCGTAGTATTCTCGGTTTTCCCGGAAGAACCCGATTTGCTCTTTCCGCTTGAAGAGGATTTTGAATTGCCGCCGCTTGACGAAGAGGACTTTGATGAATTTGACGACTTGCTCTGAGTTGAGCTGCCGCTTCCAGTTACGGTTATTACACCGGACCTTACCTCTCCTACCGACATAAATTCGGCGTCGCTGTCAACACACTGCGATACGGTATAGCCAAAGGTATATGTACCGGCTTTCTTTGACTTGAACGACAAAGTAAAAATCACGGCTTCTTCGCTGCAGTCGGTACCGCCGGCGTTCAGATAATCAAGTCTGACTCGTCCGTCCTCGCTGTTTGTTTCAACAAGCGCGGGCTTTTGGACTGACGCGCCGCGAAAATCAAACGCCGATGAATCATATGTAATATCAAACAGCGCCGCGCACAACGGGCTGCCTGACGCCGCGCAGACATTGACGGTAAAAACACGGTTCCGCGCTGTTTCGCAGTCAGAAGTACGGAAGGAAACAGATGACGCCGCTGACGCTGTCACCGTACATAATAATAAAGAAATGATAATCAGTAGAACAAGAACGCGCTTCATAACATTACCCAAAAATGCAAATAAAAAACAAACCCCCGAAGCATAAGCTACGGGGGCAACTTTGGCGGAGAGAAGGGGATTCGAACCCCTGGTACGGTGATTACCGTACACATGATTTCCAATCATGCTCCTTCGGCCAGCTCGGACATCTCTCCAAACACCGTTGGTTATTATACCAAATTCATTTGGAAAAATCAAGTGGTTTTCCGAAATTTTTATATTTTCTTCCCTGAACCACATCTCTGCGCCTGAACTCACGGTTCATTTCATTTAATACGCGCTTTTTATCCGCACTCCACAAGGGCGCGACGAGCAGCTTTTTGTCGCCGTCGCCGGTCAGACGGTGAATAACGGTATTTTCCGGCAGAACCTCGACTGCGTCGCATAGAATGTCAAGGTATTGCTCAAGACTGAGCGTCTCAAACTCACCATTCTCGTAATCACTTAAAAGGTCTGTGCCGCGGAGAACGTGAAGAAGCTGCAATTTTACTCCGTCGCTTCTCTCCCCTGCGTAACGCACGGTTTGAAGCATCATTTCCTTCGTTTCGTTCGGCAGTCCAAGAATAACGTGGGTGATTACGCTCACGCCGTTTTTACGGAGATCAGATACTGCCTCATCAAAGGTTTCAAGAGGATAACCGCGTCGGATATACTCAGCAGACTGCGCATGAACGGTCTGCAAACCCAGCTCAACCCAGACAGGCTTGATTTTATTCAGCTCAGAGAGCAGTTCAAGCACATCTGTTCCCAGACAATCGGGTCGGGTGGCAATTGAAAGCACTGCTATCTCTTCGGGAAGAATCGCTTCGTAAAATATGCGCCGCAGATATGAAACGTCGGCGTAGGTATTGGTAAAAGGCTGAAAATATGCGATAAACTTCCTGCAATCGGTCTTTTGACGGATACGTGTCTTCGCCTGCTCGAGCTGTTCAGTAATGCTCAGATTCCTGTCAGCCGAGAATTCTCCCGAACCGCCGCCGCTGCAAAAAATACAGCCGCGTCTGCCCAGAGTACCGTCGCGGTTCGGGCAGGTCATGCCGCCGTCAAGAGAAATCTTGTATACCTTCTCACCAAAGGTCTTTTTTAAATATTCGTTTAAGGAATAATAATACATATTTCATTACAAAGCAAAAGACCAACCTCACGGTCGGTCTTTCTACTAATAAAAGGAACATCTATGAAAAAACTGGTGGTAAGCTTTGTTTACAGCCTATCTTGTTGCTGTGATTATATATTACAGGCTGTTTGTGAAAACTATTTGAAGTTTTGTGAAAACATAGGTGAAAGTTTTATTGAAAGACTGACGATTCTTCGCTATTTACGCAGATATTCAAGAAAACGCTCGTACAGACTGTCCTCGAGCGCCTTCAATTCTTCATCAACTCCATCGCTCTCGAACATTCTAGCGTACTTTGACAGAGCCACAAACGCACCTATGAGGTTCTTTCGCACCTCGTCCTGAAGCTCGGCGCTGAGAGTCTTGCCGCAGGATAACCCGAGATAAATATTTCCATCGTTTAGCTGAGAGGAAATCGACGCGGTTTTCAGCTCGAAGGCATTTACCCTGTGAATACCTTCACAAAATTCTTTCAAAGAAAAATGTTCTGTATTTTCGTCAAACTCTCCCTCATCGCCTGCCAGGTCGTCCTCGCATTCCGTTAATGAAAATTCGGGGTCAGTGAGGAATTTGTAGCGATACTCAGTGTACGGCGCGATCACGCTGAACAGCCGCATGGCATATACCGCGCTTTCAAGACAGCTGAACGCCGCATACTGCATATTGCTGTCATTCAGCCGCAGAAAGCTGTAGAGGTTCTGATAGACAGATTTGTTGACCGAAATCAGCACGAGCTTATCATTTTCGCTGAAATCACTCCGCTCGGGACCGGCGAGAAATTTCATCGTGAATTTGTAGGATTTATTTACATAGGCGGAAAAATCGCGCAGGAATCCATTCAGAAGCTCGGCTTCATTAATTGTAAATTCAAACATAATCTCACCTGAATAATTCTAATTCGGAATTAAATAAGTCATTTCGGGTAATGTCTGCGTCGTACTCAACGCCGTTTTCACGCTGCAGGGCTGAAATAATGAGCTGAGGGTTTACGTTGTCGCTGCTGCCCGCGGAAAGAATCACGTCAAGCTGCGCGCAGTCGAACATCTCCTTTAGCTCAAAGCTGCGGATACCCTGCTTTATATCGACCGTTTTCATGCCCTTCTTTGACTTCTTCTCGATTTCGATGTGCTCACGGCTCAGAAGCTCACGGAGCTGAGAGGTCACTACAGACGACGAGAGCCTGTCCGCACTAATACGCATCGTGAATGACGCGTAAGCGACCTTGCCCGCCTTCATAACGACCTCTGTCGCGTCGAACACACGAATACCGCGCGGCAAACAAGGATTAAGCCTGTCGGGAATTGTCTTAATATCAAATGCATCGTCCTCAAGCTTGACGTCCATGCACTCGTTCACACCGCGAAAGCCGAGCGATAGTGGTAAAGGAAATGTCGCAAACGGGTGCGGATTGAATCCCTCGGTATGCCAGATCGGCAGCTTGCTCTTGTGAAGCGCGCGGAGCATAGTGCGGTTGAGGTCGAGGTGTGAGATGTAGCGGCACTCAAAGTCCTTTTTAAACCAGATTCTGACGTTTCTCAAAGCAAACTCCCTCCCCGTATTTTGCCGCGCCGCAGCCGCTGCACTGTAAGCGGCAGTGCGGTGTTGTTGTGTTATTGTATGCCTTTTGGCACTCCTTGATCAAAAACTGCTTGCTTACACCGTAGTCGATGTGATCCCACGGCAGGATTTCGTCGAAGGAACGGCGGCGGTTGGCGTAAAACGCAGGGTCTATACCGCACTCCTCGAAGATATCGAGCCATTTCTGCAGGTCAAAGCAGTCGCTCCAGCCGTCGAAATGGAAATCCTTCTCGCACGCGAGAGCCATAGCCTTAGCGAGCTTTCTGTCGCCGCGGGCGAATACGGCTTCGAGGAAGCTGGTATCCGCGTCGTGGTAGTTAAACGTGATTTTCTTTGTGGTAATGCTCTCCTTGATATGCGCCTGCTTCTCGCGGAGAACGGGAATAGTATCCTGCGGCTCCCACTGGAAGGGTGTAAACGGCTTCGGAACGAATGATGACGCGGAAACCGTTACTCGCACAGACTTGCCCTTTGAGCGGTTTGGCGTCTGATAGTATGTATCGACAACCGACTGACCGAGGTGCGCGATATCCGCGACGTCGTCCATTGTTTCCGTCGGCAGACCGATCATAAAGTAGAGCTTTACGGTTGTCCAGCCGCCCGCAAACGCTGTGGCACAGGTCTGCATAAGCTCGTCGTGCTGAACATTCTTATTGATAACGTCGCGCATACGCTGACTGCCCGCCTCGGGAGCAAAGGTCAGACCGCTCTTGCGGACGGTTTTGATCTTATTCATTATCTCGTCGGTGAAGCCGTCAACGCGCAGCGAAGGCAGCGAAATGCTGACCTTTTCCTCACCGCACCAGCTTGTCAGCTTCTCAAGCAGCGGAACGATTTGGCTGTAGTCGCTCGAGCTCAGCGATGACAGCGACACCTCGTCGTAGCCCGTATTCATGCAGAGCTTTTTGCACTGCTCGTTGATAACCTCAGGCGATTTCTCGCGTACGGGACGGTATATAAATCCCGCCTGGCAGAAACGGCAGCCGCGGATACAGCCGCGGAATATCTCCTGCACTGCACGGTCATGGACTATTTCGACGAGAGGTACGACGAAATTGTCGGGATAAAAGCTCTCGTCCATCTTCTTCATCAGTCGCTTATGGATCACCGCGGGAGCATTGCCCTTCGGAGTAAAAGAGGCAATAGTGCCGTCGTCATTGTAGCTGACTTCATATAAGGAAGGCACATAGACGCCCTCGATTTGTGCGCAGCGCTCCAGAAACTCCGACTTGCATCTGCCCTCTGCCCTGCACTCGCGGAAAAGCTCCATGACCTCGAGGTCTACCTCTTCGCCCTCTCCGATAAAGAACATATCCACAAAATCCGCAATCGGCTCAGGGTTGCACGCGCATGGACCGCCGGCGACAACAATGTTTTTCAGCTCGGTTCTGTCGCGCGAATAGATCGGCACGTTGCTCATTTTCAACATATTGAGCATATTAGTGTAGCTCAGCTCGTACTGCAGCGTGAAGCCGATAAAATCAAAATCCGATACCGGATCGCCGCTCTCCAATGCATAAAGCGGAATCTGACGCTCGCGCATCAGCTCTTCCATATCTATCCACGGCGCGAAAACACGCTCGCACC
>JAEEGL011154513.1_pt1 | contig 11467 bp, 12 predicted proteins | sample 9134231 | NCBI WGS metagenome assembly JAEEGL01 (sample SAMN16246548, study PRJNA631951) | gut metagenome | biome: gut microbiome; feature: rumen; material: fiber-attached | host: Bos | place: Iran: Karaj | collected 2018-10
CCTGGTGGGAGTAGTCAATATGGAGAGCATCCGCAACATCATGTTCCGTCAGGAACTGTATCACCGTTTCAATGTCCAGAAACTCATGGAACTTCCGCCTGCCCGCCTGTCGGTCAAGGACCCCATGGAGACCGTAATGAAAAAGTTTGATGAGACCGGAGCCTGGAACCTGCACGTAGAGGATGAGGAGGGTCGCTATGTAGGTTTCGTCTCCAAGTCCAAAATATTCAATTCGTACCGAAATGTCTTACTTGAACTTTCTGAGGAGTGACCGTAAGAAGGAGGATATCCCCAACCTGTTTGATTTTGTACCCAACATGGAAAAGAAAGAGATGAGGATAGTGTTCATGGGAACTCCCGAGTTTGCCGAGCATATACTGCGCCGTCTCGTGGAAGACCATTATAATATAATAGGTGTGGTAACCATGCCCGATAAGCCAATGGGTCGTCATGGAAGCGTGCTTCAGAGCAGCCCCGTCAAGAAATACGCCGTGGAGCAGGGAATACCGGTTCTTCAGCCCGAAAAGCTCAAAGATCCTCTCTTCATAGAGCAGCTCCGCGCTCTCAAGGCCGACCTCCAGATAGTGGTAGCCTTCCGCATGCTGCCCGAGGTAGTCTGGAGCATGTCCCCTCTTGGGACCTTCAACCTGCACGCCTCCCTTCTGCCCCAATACCGTGGTGCCGCTCCCATAAACTGGGCCATAATCAACGGCGATAAGGAGACCGGCGTAACCACCTTCTTTCTCAAGCACGAGATAGATACCGGCGATGTAATACACCAGGAACGCATATCCATACTGCCCACCGATAACGTTGGCACTCTCCATGACAAGCTCATGGAGTTAGGTGCAGACCTCACTGTCAGGACCCTTGATGATATCCTGGCGGGAAATGTAAGACCCATCCCGCAGTCGCAGATACCGGCCGATGAGCTCCGTCCCGCCCCCAAGATATTCAAGGAGACCTGCCGCATAGACTGGAACCAGCCCACCGCCCGCGTAAACGACTTCATTCGGGGCCTCTCCCCATACCCCGCAGCCTGGACCGTCCTCCGCACAGCCGACGGCGCAGAGCAGGACTTCAAGATCTACGCAGCCACTCCCGTAACCGATGCCCCGATGCAGGTCCCCGGCACCATAACCTGCGACGGCCGCAAGACTCTCTGCGTATCCACATCCGACGGCGCCCTCCGCCTGACCGAAGTACAGATCGCCGGCAAAAAGAGAATGGATATCTGCGCCTTCCTCTGCGGAAACGACCTGACCGCCTGCACATTCCTCTGAACTGCTCTCTCCCAACGAACGGGTTTTCCTTCTTGCAGGAGCCGGATATCCGTATTGGGGACCATTAGCGGAGGGCGTTAAGCGTAGGACCCATGGAGATGCCGTTAAGAACATCGTGGCGTTCAACGACCGTTAGGCCCCGAAGGGGACTAAAAGGGAGGCGATCGATGTTTAGGCATCGTAAGGGTCCGGAGTAGCCCGGAGCTGTTGTGTCCCCAATACGGATATCCGGCGGTGTAAGAAATAAAAAACCCCTCCAAAGTGTTAAAAATGACATTTTGTTTGTGAATTAAGAAATATTCACATTATCTTTGCCGGAAATCCGGCCAAGATAGGCTGCGCTCGGTATAAACAAACAAGCTTGTTTCTACTCTCGCTTGCACTATCTTTGCCCCCACAATAACACAATTATCAACTAAAACCGAACTGCCTATAGACTGAACTTTACTCCTACAAACCAAGTAAAGAAGAAGTAATGCAGAATTTAATTCAGCTCACCGACGACCAGTTGGTAGCGCTCTATTCTAACGGAAACACAAAGGCGTTCGATACCCTTTTATCACGTTATCAGGACAAGTTATATTCGTACATCAACTTTGTTGTACGCAATCGCGACCTTGCCGATGACATCTTCCAGGATACATTCGTAAAAGCAATAGTAACCCTGCAGAAAGGTAACTACACCAGCACCGGCAAGTTCGGCGCCTGGCTAACCCGCATAGCACATAACCTCATCATAGACTACTTCCGTCAGGATAAGAATGAGAACACCGTAAGCAACGATGCCCAGGAGTATGACCTGCTCAACGATGCCAGTCTGGCTGAGGCCAATGTCGAGGATACGATGATCAATGAGCAGACCCTGCGCGACGTACGTCGTCTGGTTGATGCCTTGCCCGACAATCAGCGTGAGGTAGTATTCATGCGCTACTATCAGGACCTCAGTTTCAAGGAGATAGCCGATATTACCGGCGTGTCCATCAATACCGCACTCGGCCGTATGCGTTATGCGCTCATCAACATCCGCAAGATGTCGGTCGATAACGGAATAGCCCTGTCCCTTGCAGTATAACGCAGGTTCGGAATATTTTTTTAAAATATCACCCGGTTTACATACTATTTTTCAGAGGTTTGCGTTTTATAGGTGAACTAAACAAAGGACGCCTATGGATCAGACCTCTACTACTTCTTCTTTACTTTCCGAAAACTTCATCCGCGCAGCCGTCAGGAACGGTTCCTATGGCCAGCCGTCGCAGAAGACACTTGATTTTATCCGCAATTTCGCGGCCGGGGTGTGTAATGTCGCATAATATTGACTACTTTTGTGGCAGAATCCGGTTTGGGTTCCAATCATAATTTAGAACTATGAGCACAATTGTAGCACCCTCGCTCTTGTCGGCCGATTTCGGAGACTTGCGCAAGGACCTTGAGATGATCAACCGCAGTCAGGCGGATATGCTCCATCTTGATATCATGGATGGAGTATTCGTACCGAACATATCGTTCGGTTTTCCTGTTTTGAAGTATGTGGCCAAGTACTGCACCAAACCCCTTGACCTTCACCTCATGATAGTGGAGCCCGAAAAGTTCATGGATCGTTTCCAGGAACTTGGCGTTTCTACATATAACGTTCATTATGAGGCATGCACTCATCTCAACCGCACCATATTCGAGATAAAGAACCGCGGCATGAAAGCTGCAGTTACCCTGAATCCCTCCACACCGGTAAGCATGCTTAAAGATGTGATAAGTGATGTTGATATGGTACTGCTCATGACAGTCAATCCCGGTTTCGGAGGTCAGAAGTTCATTGAACACTCTATAGAGAAGGTTAAGGAACTGCGCAAGCTCATCGATGAGACCGGCTCCAAGGCTCTCATAGAGGTTGACGGTGGCGTCACCTTTGAAACTGCACCGCGTCTGGTTAAGGCTGGTGTCGATGTCCTGGTATCGGGCAACACCATTTTCTCCTCGCCAGATCCGGAAAAGGCAATCATGGAACTTAAGAAACTCTAGGATAGCAAGTGAAACTTTCGGACTGGCCCTCTTTAAGGCTGGTCATTCCCCTTATAGCAGGGATATACATATCGGATACCATTGAGAACACCCGGGCAGAGATGCCGGTCTGGTGTCTCATCGTCACAACCCTTCTGATAGCAATTATAGCACTGATATCAAGTGGCAGACATCCCCGTATTTCAGGGTTTTGTCTGTCGCTTTCGTTTGTGCTTGCAGGTGCTTCATCCTATGCTATTCAAATGAACAGGGTCAGGGTGGAGTGGCCTCCGCGTTATGCCGTATATAAAGGAGTTCTCAACTCCTATCCGCTGGAGCGTGAACGCAGTTATAGGCTTGAGGTAATGCTCCGGGACAGCCTGTACCGAGGCCATAATATATATCTCTACCTGCCCAAGGACAGCGCGGCCGCGTCTCTTGAACCGGGAACTTTGATTGTATTTGACGGAAAGGTCAATAAACCCTCCAGTGAGGGGGCTGGGTTTGACTACGCCTCATATCTGCTCAGTCACGGCATCTCAGGCACACTGCGGGTACAGGCCAAGGACTGGCACTCCCTTCCGCCAGACGGCACCGGGGGACTGCGTATCCGTGCCGTAAGGTTTCGCCGTGCGGTCATCCGCAAGTATAGGGAATGGGGGCTTGAAGGTAATTCCCTGGCGGTCGTATCGGCCGTCTCGTTGGGCGAGAAACGTGCTCTGAATGACCAACTGCGTGAGGTATACTCCACATCAGGCGTAAGTCATGTCCTGGCTGTATCGGGCCTTCATGTGGGTATCATGTGCTGGTTCCTGTATCTTATCTTCCCGGCCGTTCTGTACCGTAAGGCCGAATGGCTGCGTCAGTTGCTGGTCATGGGCGTATTGTGGGCATACGCATTTGCAATAGGCCTGCCCGTTTCCATAACACGTACTCTCATCATGTTCTCCATTGTAGCCATATGCCGGGCGCTTGAGAGGGAGACATCGGCCCTTAATTCACTTGGCATCGCTGCCATGATCATGCTTGCGGCCAATCCGTCGGCCCTGTTTGATATGAGTTTCCAACTCTCATTCAGTGCTGTTCTCTTCATAGTTATCATCACTCCCATAATGCTCCAAATCTATGAGCCCAGCAATCCTTTGGGCCGATACGTATGGCGCGTGTCGGTTCTCTCGTTCGCTGCTCAGATAGGCACCGTCCCCATAGTGATGTATCATTTTTCAGGTTTCTCCACATACGTCATGCTGGCCAATCTCATTGTCGTTCCGGTAATGTTCGTGATAGTGTCGCTCTCCATGTCGCTCTGGATTGCCGGCTGGTTCCCTTTCTTCCGGGCAGTTGTAGTAACTTCGCTGACCTGGCTGGTCGATACCATGACCGGTCTTCTTACGCGTATATCGGCCCTTCCGTATTCACATCTTGAACTATCGTTGCATAGGGGGTGGGTTGTTTTTGTCATATACGCCGTCGTAATACTGATCTGTTTGTGGTATAAGGAGAAACGTACCCACCGCCTTGTCCAGGCTCTTGCCTGCATCACGGCAGCCACCATTTTGGCACTCTTTCAAAACTTTGTGGTTTGAATCATATTGAGTACCTTTGCGGTGCTATGATTAAAAACATGTTATCCGGTATTGACGTAGCCGAGTTCCGCATCTGGATGGGGTGGGCTGACCGTTACGTGATACTGACCCACATGGGCCCTGACGGTGATGCCATCGGCTCTTCTCTGGCGCTCTGCCGTTACCTCAGGAGCAAGGGTAAGGAGGCAGTGGTGATCGTGCCCGATTCCGCTCCCGATTTTCTTTCATGGCTTCCCGGAGCTCAGGATCTGAGAGTGTTTACCGATGACCCCGATGCCAATGAGGATCTTGTCTATAAGGCCGATGTGCTCTGCTGTCTTGATTTCAACGTGGTAGGCCGTATCGGAAAGATTGCAGCCAGCTTTCTTTACTCCAAAGCAAAGAAATTCCTGCTTGACCATCATCCCTTCCCGGGTGCCAATTATACGGTTACGTTGTCTCATCCCGAGGCGTCGTCTACATCGGAACTGGTATTTCATCTCATCTGTGCTCTCGGTGATTTCAGCTTGATAGACAAGGAGATGGCCCAGTGTATCTATACCGGAATAATGACCGATACGGGAGCACTCTCTTACAACAGTAACAGCAGCAATCTTTTCCAGGTGGTCTCCCATCTTCTTGACAAGGGCGTGGATAAGGATGAAATATATCGTCTTGTCTACAATAACTATTCGGAGTCACGTCTGCGTCTTCAGGGTTTTGTGCTGAATGAGAAAATGCAGGTGTTCCCGGATAAATCAACATCTCTCATCACGCTTACAGACAAGGAACTGCGTAAGTTCAAATACCGCAAGGGTGATACGGAGGGATTTGTCAATATGCCGCTTCAGATAAACGGCGTTCTCATGAGTGCGTTTTTCCGTGAGGATAAGGAGCAGGGAATCATCAAACTCTCCTTCCGCTCTGTCGGCACAGTGCCCTGTAACCGTTTCAGCAGTGACTTCTTTAACGGAGGTGGTCATCAGAATGCCGCCGGAGGTGAATACCGTGGTACCTTGGAAGAGGCAGTGGAACGGTTCCATAAGGGGCTTGACGAGTGGTCTCACTCGCAGGAGGATTGTATAAGACAACTTTTCAGACAGTAATATGAAGAAACTGTTATTCGTGTTTTTTGGCCTTACGGTTATTTCATCTCTCCTCTCATCATGCAAGGAGGAAGAGGAAACCTATGCCGAACAGAAAGAACGTGAGGCAAAACAGGTGCGTGCCTGGTTGGATTCACATAACATAGATGTCATCAGCCTTCAGGAATTTCTTAAGGATACAATAACCGATAATCCTGAGACAGGTCCGGATTCAACACGCAACGAATATGTGCTTTTTGGAGATAACGGCGTTTACATGCAGATTGTCCGCCGTGGTGAGGGCCGTCAGATAGAATCAGGTGACACTTGGTACATGAACGCCCGCTATGTCGAGGTTTATCTTGGTTCGGGTGATACTATGACCATGAATCTCTATCAGCAGGATCCCGATGTGTTCTATGTAAAACGTAACGGCGATAACTATTCGGCATCATACAAGAGCGGTATCATGTCCAGGGCATATGGCTACTCTGTTCCCAATGCCTGGATAATGACAATGCCGTATATCAGACCCGGTCTGCTTAACGGTGCCGGTTCGGCCAAAGTGCGCATCATCGCACCTCATAATCAGGGAACCCAGAATGCGGCATCGTCCGTTTATCCCGCTTATTACGAAATTATAATAACAACGCAAAAATGGCAATGGTAAAGTCAATCTCCGGCATTCGCGGAGAGATAGGCGGTCCTGCCGGAAACGGCCTGACCCCTATTGATATAGTTAAGTTCGTATCGGCATACGCAACATGGGTACGTGAAGGCAACCCGTCTGCCAGCCGTATCGTGGTCGGCCGTGACGCACGCCTGTCGGGCGAGATGGTACGTGAAGTCGTTTGCGGTACGCTCCTCGGAATGGGTTTTGACGTGACCGATATCGGTCTTGCCACCACTCCAACCACAGAACTTGCCGTAACATGGCTCAAGGCCGATGGCGGTATCATACTTACCGCCAGTCATAACCCCCGTCATTGGAACGCACTCAAACTGCTCAACCGTGATGGCGAGTTCCTCTCGGCTTCTGATGGTAACCGTGTTCTTGAATTGGCCGATAAGGAACAGTTCGTGTATGCCGATGTCGACCACCTGGGCCATTATTCAACAGATGACACCATGAACCGTCGCCATATAGAGTCGGTTCTGGCACTTGACCTGGTTGATGTGGAGGCTATCCGCAAGGCCGACTTTAAAGTAGCCATTGACTGTGTCAACTCTGTTGGTGGCATAATTCTGCCCGATCTTCTTAAAGCTCTTGGGGTAGAGAGCGTAGACAAACTCTACTGTGATCCCACCGGTGATTTCCAACACAACCCCGAGCCGCTCGAGAAGAACCTTGGCGATATCATGAACCTCATGAAAAAAGGAGGCCGTGACGTAGCCTTTGTCGTAGATCCCGATGTGGACCGTCTGGCTTTCATTGATGAGAACGGCGCCATGTACGGTGAGGAATACACCCTCGTAACCGTAGCGGATTATGTATTAAAACATACTCCCGGAAACACGGTCTCCAACCTTAGTTCCACCCGCGCTCTTCGTGATGTGACACGTCAGTACGGCGGTCAGTACAATGCCGCAGCTGTAGGTGAGGTCAATGTCACCACCAAGATGAAAGAGACCGGTGCGGTCATCGGAGGTGAAGGCAATGGCGGAGTCATCTATCCCGCTCTCCATTACGGCCGTGACGCACTCGTGGGTATCGCTCTCTTCCTAAGTCATCTTGCACATGAGGGCAAGACTGTAAGTGAACTGCGCAAGACCTATCCTCCTTACTTTATCGCAAAGAACCGTATAGACCTTAAACCCGGTACCGATGTCGATGCCATCCTGGCCAAGGTAAAGGGTATCTATGCAAAGGAGGAAATCAATGACATTGACGGTGTCAAGATAGATTTTCCCGATAAGTGGGTACATCTGCGCAAGAGCAATACCGAACCCATCATCCGTGTCTATTCCGAGGCCTCCACAATGGAATCCGCCAATGCCATAGGCCAGGATGTGATGGATGTCATCAATTCAATGATCTGATACGTTGGCAGGTATATACATACATATACCTTTCTGTGCCAAACGCTGTATATACTGCGGCTTCTTCTCGACCGTGCGTCAGGATGAAGCCGCACGTTATGTCGATGCGGTATGTCGTGAACTACAACTTCGCGCCGATTATATCGGGGATAAACAGGTCGGGACCGTCTATTTCGGCGGTGGCACTCCCTCCCGTCTCACTCCGGAACAGTTAGGCCGCATTATTTCGGCTATAGATTCTTTGTTCGGACTCAATAACCTGTCGGAACTCACTGTAGAGTGTAATCCCGATGACATCACCCCCGGCTATATGGCTGCCCTGCATTCTTTGGGAGTCAACCGCATAAGTATGGGAGTGCAGACCTTCAATGATGATTTGCTGCGTTTCCTGCGTCGCCGTCATACCGCAGAGCAGGCTTTGGATGCAGTCCGCATATGCCGTGAATCGGGTATGACCAATATCAGCATTGACCTGATGTACGGTCTGCCCGGTCAGACACTTGAAATGTTCCGTACAGACCTTGATACGGCGTTATCGGCCGATGTAAGCCACATATCTTCATACTGTCTCTCGTTTGAGGAGAATACCCCGTTGCTGGCCATGCGTGAACAGGGCAGGATTACCCCTGCCGATGATGAACTCTGCTCACGGATGTTTGACCTCATGTGCAGGACCCTTCATGACGGAGGCTTTGAACATTATGAAATCTCCAACTTCTGCCGTCCCGGTTTCCACTCCCGCCATAACAGCAGCTACTGGGACGGAACTCCCTACCTTGGGGTTGGAGCCGGAGCCCATTCCTACAACGGCTCATCCCGGCAATGGAATCCTTCGGATCTCGATGCCTATATGATCGGAGTGGAACAGTGTAATCCCCTGTATGAAATTGAGAATCTCTCGGAGTCCGATATCTACAACGAGAAAATCATGCTCTCCCTCCGTACAGCCCGTGGACTCAACCTCGCCGGACTGTCTGATACGGATAGCGCCAAACTCCTTGAAAGTGCCCGCAAATACCTGTCGGACGGCTCTTTGGTCATCACTGACAATCATCTCCGAATCCCCGAGTCAGGTATGTTTATAAGCGACTTGCTCATCGCTTCCCTTTTCTGTTGATTTATTTGGATTTGTTCCAATATTTAGATAAATTTGCGAGCCTTTGCTTTGAAGGCTTTACCCAATTAATTGCTAAATCAATATTACTAATATGAAGAATTATAAAACAGAAGACATCCGGAACATCGCCATCCTTGGCGGAGCCGGATCAGGAAAAACCACCCTGACCGAGAGTATCCTTTTTGAAGCAGGCGTAATCAAGCGCCGTGGTTCAGTTAACGCAAAGAACACCGTCAGTGACACCGCAGCAGTAGAACTTGAGTATGGCTATTCAGTCTATTCAACAGTATTTGCAGTTGAGATGTTCGGCAAGAAGTTCAACTTCTTCGATTGCCCGGGTTCCGATGATTTCTCAGGCCAGGCTGTAACCGCCCTCAATATCTGTGACTCCGCCATTCTTGTAGTAAACGGTTCACGTGGCGTAGACGTTGGCCTTATCAACAGCTACCGTCTCGTCAAGAAATTAGGTAAGCCCGCATTCTTCGTAATCAACCACGTTGACAGCGATAAATGTGAATATGATAACGTTGTAGAACAGATTCGTTCTACATTCGGTACCACTTGCGTACCCATCCAGTTCCCCGAGCAGGCCGGTCCCTCATTCAAGAGCGTGATAGATGTTCTGCTCAACCAGAAACTCACATTCGCTGACGGTTCAGCAATGAAGGCCGAGGATATCCCCGCATCAGTTGCCGATAAGGCTCAGACCATGCGTGATACTGTAACAGAGTCTGCAGCTGAGAATGATGAGGCACTCATGGAGAAGTTCTTTGATCAGGGAGAGCTTTCAATTGATGAGATCCGCGCCGGTTTCCGTAAGGGTATCGAGACCTGCGGCCTGTTCCCCATCGTCTGCACTGCCGCTGCTCCCAACATCGGTGTAAGCCGTCTCGTTGAGTTCCTGGGTAATGTAGCTCCCTCACCCCTGCAGGGTAAGGAAATCAAGGATGCCAAGGGTGACGTCGTTAAACTCGATGCTTCCGGCACATCCCTCTTCTTCTTCAAGACCACAATCGAGCCCCATATCGGAGCTGTTTCATATTTCAAGGTGATGTGCGGTAAGGCACATGAGGGACAGGACATGATCAATTCAGACCGTGGTTCCAAGGAGCGTGTAGCTCAGATTTTCGTAAGCCAGGGCAACAGCCGCGTACAGGTACCTGAGCTCCTTCCCGGTGACATAGGTTGCACTGTTAAACTTAAGGATGTACGTACAGGCAATACCCTCAATGAGGGCGCTGACCGTTCATTCAACTTCATCAAGTATCCCAACTCCAAGTACTCACGTGCTCTCAAGCCCGTTAATGAGGCCGATATGGAGAAGATGATGACCATCGTAAACCGTATGCGTGAGGAGGATCCCACACTCGTTATCGAGCAGTCCAAGGAGCTCCGTCAGGTAATTCTCTACGGTCAGGGTGAGTTCCATCTCCGTACCTTCAAGTGGTGCATTGAGAACAATGATAAGATGATGATCAACTTTGAGGAGCCCAAGATTCCTTATCGTGAGACCATCACCAAGCCCGCCCGTGCCGATTATCGTCACAAGAAACAGTCTGGTGGTGCCGGTCAGTTCGGTGAGGTTCACCTTATCGTTGAGCCTTATACTGACGGCAAGCCCATGCCCGATATGTTCAAGTTCGGCAACCAGGAGTTCAAGATGACCGTTAAGGGCGTTGAGGAATATCCGCTGGAGTGGGGTGGTAAACTCGTATATGTAAACAGTATCGTCGGTGGTTCTATCGATGCACGTTTCATGCCTGCTATCCTCAAGGGTATCATGCAGCGCATGGAGCAGGGACCTCTTACCGGTTCATACGCACGCGATGTTCGCGTAATCGTTTACGATGGTAAGATGCACCCCGTTGATTCAAATGAAATCTCCTTCCTGCTTGCAGGCCGTAACGCATTCAGCGCAGCCTTCAAAGAGGCCGGTCCTAAGATCCTTGAGCCCGTTTATGATGTTGAGGTTCTCGTGCCCGCAGAGTACATGGGTGATGTAATGAGTGATCTCCAGGGTCGTCGCGGTATGATTATGGGTATGGAGAGTGAAGGTAACTATCAGGTGCTCCGCGCCAAGGTACCTCTCAAGGAAATGTCAACCTATTCAACATCCCTCAGTTCAATCACCGGTGGTAGCGGTTCATTCGTAATGAGCTTCAGCAGTTACGAACTTGTTCCTACCGATGTACAGGACAAACTCATCAAGGAGTTCGAGGCACAGCAGAAAGACGAGGATTAATAGCGATAGTTGTTATTTTGATAACTTCAAAAGGCGGAATTACCACAATTCCGCCTTTTTTATCTAAAAATAGCACAAAAAATTAAGTTAATTGTTTGCATTTACCAAAACGTCGTTATATTTGCCCATATGAAAAAGTC
>JAEEGL011833053.1_pt1 | contig 11467 bp, 8 predicted proteins | sample 9134231 | NCBI WGS metagenome assembly JAEEGL01 (sample SAMN16246548, study PRJNA631951) | gut metagenome | biome: gut microbiome; feature: rumen; material: fiber-attached | host: Bos | place: Iran: Karaj | collected 2018-10
CAGAGTATTTCGGCAAGTATGTCTTCAACCGCACGAAGATGTACAAATACCTTCAGCGTGATGTGTACGACAAGCTCATCGATGTGATAGACAACGGCGTTCCCTTGGACGAGTCTATCGCCGATGCAGTGGCAAAAGGAATGAAGCAGTGGGCCGACGAGAATGGCGTCACACATTACACACACTGGTTTCAGCCACTGACAGAAGGAACAGCGGAGAAGCACGATGCCTTCATCGAGCATGATGGTAAGGGAGGTATGATAGAAGAGTTTTCCGGAAAGTTGCTCATGCAGCAGGAGCCCGACGCCTCTTCCTTCCCTAACGGAGGTATCCGCGCTACTTTCGAGGCTCGTGGTTATTCTGCTTGGGATCCCACATCCCCGGTCTTTATCATCGACGATACCCTCTGTATCCCCACAATCTTCATCTCTTATACCGGTGAAGCCTTGGATTACAAGGCACCGCTCAAACGTGCGCTGCATGCCATAGACGAGGCAGCCACCCATGTTGCCCGCTATTTCGACCCCAAAGTGAAGAAGGTTATCTCCAACCTCGGTTGGGAACAGGAGTATTTCCTCGTTGACGAAGGGTTATACTCCGCACGCCCCGACCTGATGTTGACAGGCAGGACGCTCATGGGACATGACTCTGCCAAGAACCAACAGATGGATGATCACTACTTTGGAACCATTCCCGACCGTGTACAAGCTTTCATGAAAGACTTGGAGATCCAGGCTTTAGAACTGGCTATTCCTTGTAAAACACGTCATAACGAGGTGGCTCCCAACCAATTTGAGATTGCTCCGATATACGAAGAGACGAACCTCGCAGTCGATCATAACATGCTGTTGATGTCACTGATGAAGAAAGTAGCCCGCAAACACGGCTTCCGCGTGCTTCTCCACGAGAAGCCCTTCGACGGTATCAACGGCTCAGGAAAGCACAACAACTGGAGTCTTTCTACCGATACGGGTGTCTTACTCCATGCCCCTGGCAAGAATGCTGAGCAAAACCTGCGTTTCGTCACGTTTATCGTGGAGACGCTGATGGGTGTCTATAAGCACAACGGACTGCTGAAAGCCTCCATCATGAGTGCTACCAATGCGCATCGTCTGGGAGCCAACGAAGCACCGCCGGCCATCATCTCTTCTTTCTTGGGAAAACAGGTCAGTGAGTTATTAGACCATATAGAGAAAGCCGATAAGGAAGATCTCTTCTTCATGGCCGGCAAACAAGGGATGAAACTGGATATTCCTGAGATCCCGGAACTGCTGGTTGACAATACCGACCGTAACCGTACTTCCCCCTTCGCCTTTACCGGTAACCGTTTTGAGTTCCGTGCCGTAGGTTCGGAAGCCAACTGTGCCTGTGCGATGATCGCTCTTACGGGTGCTGTTGCAGAAGCCTTGATGAACTTCAAAGAGCGTGTTGACAAACTGATAGCAGCGGGTCAGGAGCAGACAAGTGCGATCATTGACGTGCTTCGCGAGGATATCAAGACATGCGCACCCATCCGTTTTGACGGTAATGGCTACAGCAACGAGTGGGTGGAAGAAGCTACCCGCCGTGGACTGGATGTAGAGAATTCGTGTCCGGTGATCTTCGACCGTTACCTCGATGCGTCGAGTATTGAGATGTTCGAACGACTGAACATTATGAACCGTAAAGAACTGCTTGCACGTAACGAAGTGAAATGGGAGACATACACGAAGAAGATCCAGATTGAGGCTCGTGTATTAGGTGACCTCACAATGAATCATATCATCCCCGTGGCAACGATGTATCAGACACGTTTGGCACAGAATGTTGCCAGCATGATCAATGTCTTCGGGGAGGAAGAAGGAAAGAAGCTAACGGCCAGCAATATCAGTATTATCCGTGATATCGCTGAACGTACCCAACTGATCGAACGGAAAGTGCAGGAACTGGTAGAGTCACGTAAGGTTGCCAATGTGATTACCAATGAGCGTGAAAAAGCCATCGCCTACCATGATACGGTAGAACCGAAGATGGGAGAGATACGGTATCACATCGACAAGTTGGAACTGACCATTGCCGATGAACTGTGGACCTTACCAAAATACAGGGAACTGCTGTTTATCCGTTAATAACAAATACTTACTTAGGCATCTCCTCTGTCAGGATACGCTCGAGTTCCTCGGCAGAGAGACGCAGTTTGAACTCACCATTGATGGCCACGCTGATGCTGCCCGTTTCCTCGGAACATACGATAGCGATGGCATCACTGTCTTGTGATATTCCCATGGCTGCACGGTGGCGCAAGCCCAGTTCCTTGGGGATATTACTCTCGTGAGACACCGGCAGGATACATCCGGCTGCACGGATGCGCTGATTGCTGATGACCATGGCCCCATCGTGCAAGGGTGAGTTCTTGAAAAAGATATTCTCTATCAACCGTTGGTTCACTACCGCATCGATCACATCTCCGGTAGCTACGATATCATTCAGCGGGGCACTACGCTCAATCACGATCAGAGCACCCACATACTTCTTCGACATACTCATACACGACATCACAATCGGCATGATAGTTTCCTTGTCAACATCCGCTCCTTTCTTACTACTGGACTTAAACAACTTAACGAGAGAACGCATCCGCTGGTGAGCACCCAGATTATAAAGAAACTTTCGGATCTCCTCCTGGAACAAGATAATCAAAGCGAGCACACCGACACTGACCAATTTGTCGAGGATACTACCCAGTAAGCGCATCTCCAGGATCTGACTCACAAAGAGCCAGACAAGTACAAACACCATAATGCCGATAAACACATTCAGTGAGCGTGACTCTTTCATCAGTCGGTAGATGTAATACAACATCAAGGCGACCAGGACAATATCGATAATATCTTTTATTCCGAAGTAAAACATATGTTGTTATTTTAGTTGACAAGTAAACAAGTAAACGAGTAGACAAGTTAATAGTTAAACGGGGATTATCAGTTTCTTCATGAGGGTGATTGTCTCAACAGCTTCCCGCACATCATGAACACGGAGGATGGACACGCCCTTTTGCAAAAGGTATCCATGTAACACTGACGTACCGTTCAAAGCCTCATCAGGAGTGACCCCCAACGACTTATAAATCATCGATTTACGGGAGATGCCAACCAACAATGGCAGTTGGAGGGCATGCAGACGCTCCATTTCTCGCATGATAGCATAGTTCTCATCCAAGGTTTTGCCAAAACCGAAACCTGGGTCGAGTATAACATCCTTTACGCCCAAGGCATGCAGATGCTGTACTTCACGACTGAAAGTCATCAGCATATCATGCATATTCCCACTGGTGGACATCAGGATATAAGGCACCTGCAGTCGGGCAACCGTTTCGAACATCTCCTCCCGACGTACCGACATATCCCCCACATCATTGATGATTGAGACACCATACTTGTTGACTGCCCATTGTGCGATGAAAGGACGGAAGGTGTCAACCGACAAGATAGCATCGGGAAAATGCTGACGGATGGCGGGCAAAGCCATCTTCAAACGGTCATATTCTTCCTCCTGTGTAACGACAGCGCCCCCGGGACGAGTGGAGCAAGCACCGATATCAATGAGCTTTCCACCTTCTTCCAAGATGGCCGCGGCTCGGCTCACCACCTCCTCTTCCAACTGAATCCTGCTGCCGGCATAGAAGGAGTCGGGGGTGATGTTCACAATGCCCATCACTTGTGGTTCAGACAAGTCGAGCAAAGTACCGTTTACATTGATTGTATCATGTGCCATTTCCATCTTTTCACGAAAGTAAAAAAAGATATTGCAAATATACTTCATTATTTTAAAATAACTGATTATCTTTGCAGTAAATTTAATAAAATTATGGAATTATCCGAATTATATAGCTATTTCGCTGCTCATCCACAGATCACCACCGACAGCAGAGACTGTCCCGCAGGAAGTATATTCATCGCCCTGAAAGGAGAAACGTTCAATGGCAATGCCTATGCCGCCAGTGCACTGGAGAAAGGTTGTGCCATCGCCGTTATCGACGAGAAGGAATACCTCACTGACGATCCACGATATGTATTGGTAGACAGTGCCTTACAGACTCTGAAAGACTTGGCGCGCACCTACCGGAGACAGTTTAAGATTCCCGTCATCGGTATCACCGGCACGAACGGAAAGACCACCACGAAAGAACTGATTGCCGCCGTGTTGAAAGAGAAATACAACGTGCTGTCCACACAGGGGAACTTCAACAATGACGTGGGAGTACCCAAAACACTCTTGCGACTGCAAAAGGAACATGAGATTGCCGTCGTGGAGATGGGAGCCTCACATCCCGGTGACATCAAGACACTCGTCGAGACTGCTGAGCCGACCTGCGGACTGATCACCAGCGTGGGGCGTGCCCACCTTCAGGGATTCGGCTCCCTTGAGGGAGTGATGAAGACAAAAGGGGAACTGTACGACTATCTTATTGAGGCTGACCATAACAACCACCATGACATCATCCCCATCTTCATTAATGCAGACAACGAGTACCTGATGCAGATGGCCCGCGACCGGCATGCTGAAGAGGTGATCTTCTATGGCTTAGGAACCCACCCCGACATCAGCATCCAAGGTGAGATCATCGGATGTGCCCCATTCCTTTCCTTCCGTTGGAGGCTACAGAACAATTTCTTCGGCAGTAACTCCGACTGGTATGTCGTAAACACCCATCTCATCGGGGCCTATAATATCGAGAACCTCTTGGCTGCCATCACGATAGGCTATCATTTCGGTGTGATGCCCGAAAACATCAACCATGCGCTGAACAACTATATCCCCCAGAATAACCGTTCACAACTGACGGTGACCGAACATAACAAACTGATTGTGGATGCTTACAATGCCAACCCCACATCAATGGCTGCCGCTCTGGATAACTTCCAACGAATGGAGGTGGAGCACAAAATGGCTATTCTCGGTGAGATGAGAGAGTTGGGCGATGCTACTGAAGAGGAACACCAGAAAATGATCGACCAGCTGAAAGAGGCTCATTTCGATACCGTCTGGCTGGTAGGAGAGATCTTCTCGAAGTACGACTGCGAGTTCCAGAAATTCAACAGTGTAGAGGAGGTGATAGAAACACTGCGGGAGCAGCCTGTGGATAATCACTATATCCTATTGAAAGGAAGCAACAGCGTAGGACTCTATCGTCTGAAAGACTATCTGTAATTAGGAATACCTTGGATTTTTTGACAGGTTTTTGCTTATGAGCATAAAACCTTTTGCTTACAAGCGCAAGATCTTGCGCTTGTAAGCTTGTCTCCCCTAACGAGCTTATTCTCAATCTGTAGACTCAATCAACCAGGATTAAAACAGACTTTAATAACGAGAAAACCATTACAATTTGTTTACATTTCTCTGTTTTTGTATTCATTAACATAATTATCAAATAAAAATACCAATCTACAAAATATACTCTTTTTTCTCTTTTTTTTGTTCAAAAAAACTTGTTATATAAATATATTTTATTATATTTGCAAAACTTAGTGCTTCTTATAGAAGGACTGATTATTTTACATTCATTGATGTTGCTGGAGGCCAGTGCAAAAAATGAGAGTAATATTAATAAAAAACTGTACTGTCAGTACGCTTTTTTTTAATATCCGTAATCATTATTGCGGTGACCCTCTTCTTTTGCCTTTATGATGAACACTCCCCCAGTAATTGGACATCTAGAGTGGTTTCCTATGCGTGTCACCTATCATCGGGAACTGAAAATGAAAAGATTTCTCGATGAACTTGGTATTGAGAACTTTATACCCATGCATTATGAAATCGTCAATACGAGAGAAGGTAGAAAACGTATGTTAGTACCTGCCATTCACAACTTGATTTTCGTAAGATCGACTCAAGAGGAGCTTACGGAGCTGAAGATGACACGCAAGGAATTTGAGCCGCTACGCTATATGATGAGCATCAGCCGTCATGGAGAAACGCCGAAGACTATCCTCCGTGTGCCTGACAAGGAGATGGAAAACTTCATGCGGGTGGCTTCCACACAAGATGACAGTCTGCAGTATCTCGACTATCAGGACTTCATCGGTAAGGAAGGTAAGCGTGTGAAGATCAATGAAGGAACATTTGCCGGTGTGGAGGGAGTGATCAAACGTATCAAGAAAAACAAGCATGTAGTTGTTCAGATAGAGGGCGTGGCAGCTATCGCCATAGCTTTCGTTCCGTCGAAATATCTAAGTATCCTATAAATATTAACTTTTTTCCGCCAGCATGTTACAGTTTTGTTTCAGTGCCCGTGGAAAATTCAATCTATTAACATATGGACAAATACGCAGAAATGTTAGCCGAATTCCCGTTCGACCTGTTGCACATCGCACAGTCGTTCGCCAACGACAACAAATCGCCGTTGATTGAGCCTGCCCATTTGCTTCGCGCGCTGCTACATAAGAGCGCCGGACTGGTTAGTTTCATCGAAGACACACTCGATGAGGATTACTATTACCTGCTCGACTGGGCCGACATGCGCATGAAACAATGCGACAAGTCACCCTATGGAATGAAAGGTATTGAACTCTCTAAGGACTCTAAGAATGTAGTGAAAGAAGCAAAGGAGATTGCAGAAAAACACGGACTGTCAGAGGTGACGCCTATCACATTGTTAGCCTCTCTCGTGACGCCGGGTATCGGCTTCAGCTACGAGCAGTTGAAGACACTGCCCCTGCAGGCTGACAAGATCATGGCCACACAGTCGGGTTCTGCTCCGAGGCCCTCTGCATCCGTATCTTCATCCGGTGGAAGCAGTGCCGCTGCAACCGGTGCTGCCAATGACTTTTGTGTACCACTGCTGGATGAGATCGGTGACACTAACGTAATCGGCTTCGACAAAGAAGTGCTTTCCATCGTTGAGATCCTGGCCCGTAAAGACCGTGCCAACCTGCTGATCGTGGGTGAGACAGGTGTCGGTAAGACCAGTCTGATCAACAGTATAGTCCAGCGTCTGCGTGACAAGAAAGTGCCGGCTTCCCTGGAGAGCATGCAACCCTATGAGCTCGATCTGATTGCCTTGAGTCAGGGTGTAAGCTACAAAGGCGAGATCGAAGACCGTTTCAAGAAGGTTTCTGAGGACCTGCTTAACCAGACACAACCTATTCTCGTGATTGAGAACTTCCACCGCGTAGAGGATAAGCAGAGTGTGCTCAACGGCATCCTGCCGAACCTGAAGAAACTCCTCTCCAAGAACCAGTTACAGGTAATCTGTACTGCCACCATCGACGGTTACACGAAAGACATTGAGAAGGATAAGGAGTTTACCGCTTTCTTCGAGAAGATTACCGTGGAGGAGCCTACAGAAGAGCAGGCTATCGAGATTATCAAGAGCAAGCGTGAGAGTTATGAAGAGTTCCACCATCTGCCTATCGAGGAAGAGGTACCTGCAGAGATTGTGCGTCTGGCCAAGCGTTACATGCCCGACCGCCGGTTGCCGTCATCTGCTCTTGACCTACTCGACCGTGCGATGTCATCTGTGAAGATCGCCAATGAGATGGCTGATCTGGCAGGTGAGGGCAAGGCTGAAGCCAAGATGGAGAAACTGGAGAAAGATGCCGTAAGAGATGTCGTTGCCAAGATGACCGGTATCCCGATGGGTAACATCCAGTCTGAGGAGCGTGAGAAACTGGGGAATGCCGAGGCTATCCTCCACCAGCGTGTGGTGGGTCAGAACCATGCTATCAAGAGTATCCTTGATGCGATCTTCGAGAGCCGTTCCGGTCTGAACAAGAAAGGACAGCCTATGGGATCGTTCTTCTTCCTGGGTCCGACTGGTACCGGTAAGACAGAGTTGGCTAAGTCATTGGCAAACTTCCTCTTCGACGATGAGACAGCCATGCTGCGCTTCGACATGTCGGAGTATAAAGAGGAGCACTCTGTGGCACTGCTCTATGGTGCGCCTCCGGGATATGTGGGTTATGAAGAAGGTGGATTGCTGGTTAACCAGATCCGTCAGCACCCCTACTCTGTCGTCCTCTTCGATGAGATTGAGAAAGCACACAAGTCGGTCTTCGACCTGTTCCTACAGATTCTCGACGAAGGTAAGCTGCATGATCGTCTCGGACGTGTCGGTGACTTCTCGAACTCACTGATTATCTTCACGTCAAATATCGGTAGTGACTATATCTTCAAGTCATTCGGAGAAGGCATCGTTCCTACACACGACAAGTTGCTCGAGGTGATGCAAGGCAGTTTCCGTCCGGAGTTCCTCGCCCGTCTGACAGAGATCGTGCCGTTCTCACCGATTACCGAAGAGATGATCGACCGTATCTTCGATATCCATATCAAGAACCTGCTGAAGACGCTCAACGAGCAGAACATCAAGCTTGTGATCGACGAGTCGGCCCGCAAATATGTCACCAAGGTGGGCTTCAACGCACACTACGGAGCACGTCCTATCCTCGGTATCATCCGTAAGGAGATCCGCCGCCCATTGTCAAAACTCATCATCGCCGGTGATGTGGCTGCAGGAGATACCATCACGATGAAGTACGACGAGGAACAGAAACAGATCCAGTGGGATATCGACTCACCGGAAGGTGGTGAAGAACCGGCAAAAGAGGCTCCTGCACCCGCCCCGGAAACACCAGCGCCTGCTCCGGAAGCCCCTGCTGAGGTAGAGACAAAGGCAGAAGAGAAAACAGAAGAATAATCTTTAATTATTAACAATAAATTTAACCTTTATTATGGCAAGAAAAACTGTTATTACAAAGGTACTCGACGCAGAGGCCCAGGATGGTATCATCGAGTTCCCACAAAACCGTGCATTGTATGCCGATCAGTTTACTGACGAGGCACCGAACACTGACGAAGACCGCGAAGGTTTCAAGCCCAAGAGCATGAAAGATGTTTTCGAGCACTATCAGCCCAGCAAGAAGGGTGTCACCATGGAGACAGAAGAAGGTGGTGCTGTTTATGAGGACTTCGACTTCAAGCAGATCAAAGACTTTGAGGATGAGCAGCTGATCGCACAGAGTGAACTGCTGGGTTCCGCAAAGAATAAGATTGATGCTTACAACTCTGTTATCCGCCAGTTGGAGAAGAACAAGACACTGCGTAACACGCTGAAAGACGAGGCTGCACGCGGCAATCTGAAGAATGCCCTCAAGGCTCTGCTGGCAGAACTTGATGAAGCGGATTAAATGGTTTAGAGTTTAGAGTTTAGAGTTTAAGGTTTTAAAGTCTCTAAGGACATTAAGGACTTTAAGGACCTTAAGGACCTTATCAAAAAAACAATTAAAAAAACAAGAAATAAATATGGCAGCAGAAGAACTGAAAAAAGAAGCTCAAGGCGAAGGCATGCAACTTCGTGAGAAAATTGAGAACCCTTCAGCCTTATTACAGGAGAGTCTTGACGGACTGAATAAGTTCGGTGGATTCCAGATGGTGAAAGGTCTTATCAAGGGTGTTGAGAATATGGACCCACGCCGCAAGGCTGTGAAGAACATCTTCCTTGGTGATGCAGCATACGCTGACAATCGTAAGAAACTGAAGAATGAGCTGGAGCTTTGGGTAAACATCCTGGAGGCTGGCGGTACTGACCCGATGAGTATTATCGAGTCTTGCAAGGCTAAGCGTGACAAGGCAGAGAAGAACATGCAAGACAACCTCTTCAATGTCCATGAGGAAATCAAGAAGCTGGAGGTTACCTATCGTGCCCTCGATTCTTTCTTCGCAAACGCCGGTCAGGGTAAGATGGATTGCCTGACACTGATGAACGTCAATAAGGATGAGCTCGAGTATCACGATTCAGAGGATACCATGGCTATCCGTGATGAGATGGAGAAGTACTACGACCGTCTGAGTCTGAAGAACAACTACAGTTTGCTGATCATCCCTGGTTATCTGGGTGACTCCAACACCATCCGTATGTGGGCCGACACCGCTTACCGCAATAAGGTAATGATGGTGACCGACTTCAAGGACAGTCAGAATTTCAGCATGTTGAAGGATGAGCTCGACGATGCTAACATGCAGGGACAGGATGCTAAGTTGGCAAATGTCATCATGACCTGTAACTACCTGCTCGGACGTAAGAAGTCAGAGTTGGCCAACGAGGATGATGACCTGTATGTACCCGCATCAGCAGCCTTGGCAGGACGTATGACCAATACCGACGAGATCGTTATCGCACAGGGTGCCGCCGGTAAGAAATACGGAACATTGAGCAATGTAAAGGGTGCACGTCTCGATCTGCGTAAGTCAGAGATTGCAGCACTCATCGATCAGGGTGTTATTCCTATGGTGGAGGAAGACGGTCGTACAATGGCCTTCTCTAACCGCTCACTCTACAACGGTGCTACTCTCGGATTGCAGGAGTATCCTATCGTACGTGTGTTCGACTGGATTGGAAAGGTATTCCAAAACTTCTTCAACGACGAGGCATTCATCAACTGGAACTCTGCCGTGAAAGCAGAACTGCAGCAGGCTGTTCATGACTTCCTGAGCGACTATAAGGGCCCGGGTAAGTTGATCGAGAACTACAACCTGAAAGGTATCAATCAGGATCCTAAGACCAAGGATATCAAGATTGAGGTGGAACTGAAACCATTCTTCGCAGCAAAGAACTTCTTCATCGAACTGACCGGACACAACGGCCAGGCTGGTGTTGAATGGGATCAGAATGTATCTTAATAGTTTAAAGTTTAGAGTTTAGAGTTTAGGGGGACTGGTCTGCGAAACGGCCCCGTCCCCGTAACTTAACCTGAAGATTATTAACTGAAAAGAAATTCATTTTTTTATTTTACTTTTTTAATTAAACAATTAAACAATTATGGCAACAAGAACCGTAACAATCAACGCTGATGGCATCGCCGAGCGTGAAGTAATGTATGTTCGTTATGAACTGAATCAGCAGACCGACGTTGAAGGTCAGCCCACAGGTACCACACGTGGTGGTAAGATCTTTGTAAAGGTTAAGTCAAACGACGATGGCAACACCGAGTTGCTGGAGTGGATGTGCGACACCTATATGAGCAAGTCTGGCACAATCTCTTTCCCCAACCGTCAGGGTGGTGAGATGAAGCACCTCGATTTCAAGGAGGGCTACATGGTAGAGTATGCTGAGACCTATGACAACAAGAATGAGACACAGCAGTACGAGGAGTTCACTATCTCTGCTAAGGAGATCTCTATCGGCAACGCTCGTCACAACAACCGTTGGACTATCGACAACTAATCCTTGTCTAAATACCTTGGGGCTTCCATCGCGGGAGCTCCAAGGCTCTCTTTTATCTATTACACCTTATCATTTATTACACCTTATTATATATAGCGCATGGGATTCCTTGACGACATTTCAAAAGCAGCTGATTCTCTCAAGAAAACATCAGATGGTGTAGAATCAGATATTGAGGATTTGTTAAATCTTTTTGGATCCAAGAAGAAAGCAGCTCACTCTGCTGAGTCGGCCATAAGAGATACTGTCAACTCAGCAGAGTCAGCC
>JAEEGL012206247.1_pt1 | contig 11467 bp, 11 predicted proteins | sample 9134231 | NCBI WGS metagenome assembly JAEEGL01 (sample SAMN16246548, study PRJNA631951) | gut metagenome | biome: gut microbiome; feature: rumen; material: fiber-attached | host: Bos | place: Iran: Karaj | collected 2018-10
GAGTCACCAACACCCGAAGTCCGATTCGTCGGCCTAAGGTGGGGGAGATGATTGGGGTTAAGTCGTAACAAGGCATCCGTACGAGAACGTGTGGATGGATTACCTCCTTTCTTGAGAAGGATTTGATGAGTCTGAAACAGCAATGTCACAGATATCTAGGTCGGTTACGGTTGTGTTAAGTAAGCTTATAACACAACAGCATCTGGTTCACCAGAAGTAACACTAAGCTTTATACAAACTAACAGATGAAAATTGCACAACTAAGTTGTTAAAACAAAACTCCCTTAGGGGAGTTTTTTTGTTGTATCAATGGTACTCTGCTATAATAAAACAAAGGAGGCATAATGAATAACAGTAACAAACGATTCACACCAGGCACTAACCCGAGCTGGGGTATAGAATTACCAGATGAAGACGATAACTCTCTCGTTGATAAGTACGGTTCTAACTGGGATAATGGCTATAACTTTGATGAGCGAGACTATGATGAGGCGCCAGCGGCAGAATCGTCTTTCGAATCCTTAGCCAAGGAGCGCGAGCTCGCAGAATATGCAAAAGACCAGATTATCTACGCTGGAATTTTCGTAAACGCAGAAGAACTATATGAAAAATTCCCACCCTCTCTCTCACACAAAATTCGTGACCCGCACGTTACTGTCTCTTATCGCCCAGATGAATCAAAAATGTTTTTGGATGCGCTTGGCAGCGAAGCCGAAATAACCATTGTAGGCTACGGTATAGATGAGGAAATGGGGAACGAAGGACTGCTAGCAGTAGTCCGCGCAAAAAACCCAGAGATTCAAAAGGCTCTGAACGAGCGTTTTGAACCAGACGCAAACGGCAACCTAGAATATATACGTACCCACGTTACTACCTCTATTAGCGCTGAGAAGGGAGCACAAGCTTATGACACCCGTAAACTGGATTTTAAACCCTTGGATGAACCGGTAGTTATTTCAGGCTCTTATAACCTTTTTAGAAAAGATGGGGCTTTGATTAAAGATAAGGAAACCATTAGCAAAATGAAAGAGGAAGGTTTTTCTGTTGAAAAAGAAGTTGACCCTGATTTATTGTAAAAACTAGGTTTTATTAGAGCGCTCGCGGTTTAATCTATCTTGAACACTTTGATCTAGGGCTTCCTGATCGGTAGCTTTTTGAATGTATTTCTTAGCAAGAAGGTAGAATTGTCGCATTGCGTCGGCAATTTCAAACGATTCGATGATAGTAGACATGCCACCTTTGGCGTAATTAATAAAGGTGACATTATCCCCAAAAATACCGATTTGAATCGGGGAGTCGTACTCATCAGATGATGGGAGCAGGGTACGAGTGACCAGTTGTTCAGCTGCCTCTTTATTGGTGCGACGCGTTGAATCAGCCGCTGTGATGCTTTCTGTGCTAATCTCAGCTTCTATACAGGCCTTCTTGAACTCCTCTAAACCTTCGGAGTCGGCTTTTTCATCGTAACGACTGCGGACATAATAAAATGGCTTTTTCTCTGTGAGAATCCTGTCACGGATGATTTTAGTGCCTTCATTACCATAAAATGTGGTAGTACCAGGCTGGTCTTGATGTTCATTATAGTAGTTTATCAGGGAGGGAAGGTTAGCCTCGAGGTTTTTAGCTTGGCGAGCAGCACTACGCAGGCGTTTTTCGGCAATGCTCTCTAGCACCGATGGATGGTTCGGTACATAAGCTGATATTTTACCCCTATCTTTCTGGGCGACTATGCCCAGCTTTTCCAATCGCTCCAACGCCGAATAAACCGTAGTTCGGTTCTCGTCCACCCCTGTTGCTACCTCTGTCGGGGTGCTTTGTCCATGACGAATTAAGTATAAATATATCTTTGCTTGGACTTCTGAAAGCCCAGCTTGTACTAATAAATCCGTATCCATACCCCAATTATAGCATAAAAATTATCATTTTGTCGATACCATCTCGACAATTTTTAGCCAAAACTACCCCTGTTAAATGAAAATTAGTTACACATACATTGACATTTTATTAAGCATATGCTATAATGGTGGCAACAATCAAACAAATGTTGTAAAACATTCAGGAGATTGCGTAAGAATTAATATCATGGTGGGTGAGCAGGGAAGTTAGAAACTTCTTCCTATACCGATATTAAAGAACCTTTAGATTTATGCATTTAATAATATCCTGATAACCTTGGGTGGGCACACTTCAGGGTGGGATAAACTCAGCTTGTAATGCACGGGCTGAGCAGACGAATTGACCCGTCTGCTGAGCTCGTGATTGATAAAACCACAAGCTCATATTCTTGCAAATATATAACGCAAGAGTAGTTCATTAACAATTAGACTCATTATCCACGCTAATCCTAGCGGTTTAAGAGATCATCAAAAGACGGTTTCTTAAACCGCCAGGAAACTAGCGGAAATAATCCCGACCCCGGGGAAATAACGGGTACGCCCACCTCGGGCGGGAAAGGAGATTAGCTATGGCTAACTCCATCACCTCCTTCGCGGTAATCGACGGTAAGTGCGTGGTCAACACCACGCCCCACGCCCTCACCTTTCTGAACAAGGAAGGTGAGACGGTCATCGTGCCGTCGTCGGTCGCGCCCGGGGAGCGTACCAGCCCCTGGGTAGTTAACGCCAAGGCCGTCGAGGAGCAGGTCGGCGACGATCTGGTACGGACCGTCTTCCTCGGCACCCCCGAGGGGGAAGCCATCCTCGATGCCATCGAGGCCTGGGCCCGCGAGGAAGGGCACGATAACCTCCGGGTAATCGGCTCCATCATCGCGGCTCAGGCGTACCCCGGCCGGGTGCTCGGCATGTGTCCGGCCCCCGGCTACGAACGGGTGGCACCCGCTGAAAAGCGGATGACCACACAGAAGTTTACGGTCTACACCAAGTAGACCGTACGTGTGACAAAAGGGGATTATACTAACCCTCCCAGGTAAAAGCTGGGTTCCATATTGGGTGATGAGCCCCACTAGGTAGCTTCGCATTAAAACTGCAGGGTTTCGTCAATCCTACCAGTTTGCGGCACCTAGCGCAAAAGACGAATGCTCCGCGCAGTTCGCTAACCTGCGCACTACAAATCAAAATAGCCTGCTCTATGGGGTGGGTCATCGACCCGCCCCTCCCCCATATTAAAGCTAGATAACTGTGAATTGACTTAACTCTCGGTTATCTCGCTTTAAAAAACGAGAGCCATTTAACAATTAGTTAGAAGAAATAACACATGGTATTCTCCTCTGTTTACTTTTTGAACAGCATTTAGTCTACTATTGGTAGCGGGTTAAATGCTGTTCAATAGGGAACAGGCACGCCAATGTGAGGAAAATCCTCTTAATTCTACAAGAGCATTGGCTTTCCCCTAGGGGAAGAAAGGAACATCACCATGAAGAAGACGATGACGCTGGCGGAGGTAAAAGCATTTTTCGAAAACGACCGGTGCTTCGAGACGGAAACGGGATTCCTCGTTAACGACTTCGGGAAGTACCGCCCGAACATTACCTTCGTCATCCCCAAGGTTTTCGATCTCGGGAAAGACGGAAAGCCCCTCAACCCCATCGCTTACGTAAAGGATCCCGAAGTAACGGGCAACATGAACCTCGACTTCGATGGTTCTCCGGCCTTCATCTTCGGCGATTTCTGGCGTAGCAAAAAGGGCGGGGCTTGTTTCCGCCCGAAGAACCCGATGCAGGCGAAGCATCTCCTCATCCGGGTGGACTGGGGCGGATGTTTCAATAATCACCGTGGAAATCACTCAGAGGAAGTTCAAGACATTAATGAACTTCTCTACTTCCGCCGCGCAAGCTCCAATGGTGGAGGCTCCGGCTACGACTACTGGGTTCTCCCGGTTGGTTATTCCCGCACGCTCCACCTCGAAGAAGTCGACGGCAACGCCAAGAGCAACACCGAATCCTTCGAAGAGCGGGCAAAAGTATGGCGAAAGAAACACGCCGATCTCCAGAGAAAGGCGGTTGAGGAAGCCGATAGTTTTCTGAGGGAAAAAGCAGCCTCTGAAGAGGCCTCGAAAATGGCAAAGGATAAATACCTTTGCCGTCTCACCGAAATCCAGGCGGAACTCGCGGAGCTCAGCCAGCCGAAGAAGTTCGGCAAATACAGGGTGGAAGAAATCACCCTCGACGAATCCTACTTCAATGTAGGATGGTCAAAATATCTCTATAGCGGAGAGAGCTTGGCGGAAGCCGAAAGGCATCTCTCCCGTATGAGGGAATGGGTCACCACCGAAGAAGCTCGGAAGCAAGCCGATGCTGATGCAAAGGCCGAGTTCGAACCGGATTTCTTGGCCCTCGCGTCGAGATTCTCCGATATTGGCTGGCGCCTGGATACAACACCTGCCGATAAGACAAAGGCATTTGAACCCTACGACAGGAGCTATGGTTACACCACCTGTCGTGCGGAGCGAGCGCACGAGTTCCCGTTTAGTCAGGAAGGATTTGTGGCGTGTTTGACGCTTCTCGAATCGACAGAAAAGGAGGTTCAGAAGAAGCGTGAAGCCGAAGAGTCTGCCGAGCGCCTCAAAAAGGCGCAGGAAGAAGCGAAAGCCCTCGGTCTGCCGAGCAACGTTCGTCTCTGGCACCGCTCCGGTGCTACCAATGCTGGCGAGGCCTGGGTGATCACTCCCAAAGGGATGGATCGCGAGTGCGATTGGGTAGATACCTCCGTTTGCGAAAGCAATAACAAGAGGTACTTCCAGACGTATGAAGGCGATCATGTCTGGAACCAGATCATGCCTGGTGAGCTGGTCATCTACTGGCGACACGCTTACACGGCAGCACCCCATGAATTTGAGGTAATCTATCGGCCCGAAACCCTGACGGAAGCCCAGCAAGAGCGAGTAGCGGAAATTGAGAACGATATCGAAGAAGAATTCTTCGGTAAAGTCGGTCTCACCGGCAACCGCGCTTGTCCCTCCATCGGCAACGGCTGGGGTCTCTTCTAACAACATCCCGCGCAGTTTATCAAGGATCTGCGCGATAATAAAATAAAAATCCTTTTTGCTCATAAATGCATAAAGCCCCCGGCGGCAATCGTCGGGGGCCTTCTTATGCTAGAAAAACCAAAACACCAATTTTGTCAACACCGTTTCGACAAAATTATCCACAATCCACCCCTGTAAAATACCAAAACGCCATCATCATATTGACAAAACGCTTATGTTTTGATATAATAGTACCAACAATCAAATGATTATAGAGAATTAACATCAAGGTGGGCAGAGAAGAGAACAGACAGCCACAAGCAATCTCTATATAGGTGTTAAGAACATTCATAAATAATGCATTTGAATTCCTGATAACCTGGGTGGGCACATTCAGGGTGGGAATCTACCTCGCGAGAAGCGGGGCAAGGCAAAAGCCGCCGACAATTCGGCGGTTTTTGTTTAGCACTAGGCATTCATATGGTCTTAGGTAGAATCTAAGCAGCACGTGGCCGTGGTGCCGTCGTTTGCGTTTGCAGTGCCTTTTTCCCGAGACCTTGTTTCATTTTTCTAGTGAAACTCTCAGCTCTATTTCCAGGTTTAGACTCCAAGCACCATTTCAAAACCATCTTATCAATATATCCCACTAGCTCTTTAAACCCATCCGCGGTCCCATAAGAATCCTGATTAAACCATCGAGTATTATGGTTCAAAGAAGAACCAATCCCAGAGGCCTCCTCTCTTAGTTTGCCACCTAAACTCAACAATCTCGCAATCTTACCAGATGGAGTATCAGCACGATCACCAATCGCCGCTAAATCTACTGAGACCATCCCTACGTCGTTAATCGGATCGCGCGAAGGATCATCTGCCGCCATCCCTGGCGCCCGCCCTTCTCGGTCTAAGCGTATGGCACTGACCTTATCCATCGTTATAGGGTCGTAAAACCGCGGGTCTTTCACCGCATGCCTATCCGGCCGAAAAGGACTAGGTAGGGAAAATGGGTTCACAGGGTTTGTTATCAAACTAATTGATGCCTCAACGCCTGCATTTACACTATCTTCACGGTATTTACTTCGCACCTTCCCATATTCCGTCATCGGGTCGAACGAATGCGACCCTTCCTGCCGTGTATAGAGTAAGACATACCCATGCTGAGGTGAATAAAGATTATAAAAAGTTCTATTCAAACGTTGATCAAATTCGTCTCGTTTCAACACTACTTCGGCAAAAGCTCCATCCACGCCAGACTTGACATCTTCTAGGGTTCCACTGATAATCTCGAGCGACTTTGCCTCATATTCTAGTGCCTCAATTGCCTTGTTGAAGTCAAAGCGGGGTTTTCCAACCCAATCCAAATCCGCTTCTGCTACTCCGTTTTTGGCAATTTGCCGAAACACCGTAACAGCATCGGTCAGCCGCTCGTTTGAAGCTCTAGCATATTCTTTAGCAAAGTCACCGTTATCAAAACCAGCGTATAAATCTGTTACTTTTTCCACTGATTCACGGCATGAGCTAATCGTATCTAGCACTCTCTCTTTTTCGTTCTTATCAAGCCGCTCGGACCCCACTATATCTAGAAGCGCATCACCAAAATCCTCCCCGAAATCTGCTGCCACAAAATTTTCAAGGACTTTGCGTCTAATGTCCTGGTTTTCAACTTTCTGAAGCGAATTACATAAATTATCAAAACGCTCATTGTTTGCTTCAGACATAAATTTTAGTAAGAATAATTGAGACTTTAAGGGTATTGTTGTTAAATCAACATTAACAACATCTTCTACGACGTTTCGGCTACCATACAATGCCCCCACATACTTAGCTACCTGACTATCCGTATTCATGAGCTTTCCCAATTCCGATGTTGGCACAATATGCCCTTCAGAATCAGATATCAAATCAAGACTACTACTGAAAGCAAACAGAGATTCCCGCTCGTCATATTTTTGCTCAAACTTGATTGTTGCTGCAGCATCCGACGCTATCTTAACCAGTTGAGCATCTTTTGGTAAAGCTGGGAATTCGCGATGTAGCCTATCTTGATTCGCTAAAAAATACAATCTTTGTAGAGCAAATTCAAGTTCCGTTTGATGGGTGTACAGGTTTTCCACTATTTCATGGTTCTTAGAGTTAGACCAAAACCAACTATCTGGTAGCTTTGCCCTTTCTTCCTCTAGTGCTTTTAGTGCCGCTCTTACTTCCTCTTCGCTCATAGCTTCTTCTTCTTTTGTCAAAAGACCATATGGTATCTCTTCAGGCATAACCACGTTAGTATAACCATAGGTTTCTCTAAGTTTTTCATCATTTTGCCAATCATGAAGTTCTTGTGTAGATAATGATAAATCACTATTAGGATTCAGCTTGTCTCCATCTTTTGCACTCAACCTAATAAGGGGTGGAAGATTCTTGTCATTTGCTATACCTCTAAGAATACGCATACCATCAACAAAGGCATATGCCATATCTGCGGTTCCAGCTTCAAAAACATCATTTACATATTTTAATTGCTTATCCGGGCTAAGCTTTTCAAGGTCAGCCAAGCTTTTTACACCAGTTTCATACCAGTCGTAGAATTCCTTCTCGCCACCTCCCCCCAACTTTTCACCGCTTCCCATTTTCCTCCTTATTAAACATGATTATAACATATTAATTACCAAGGAGCACCACCATTTTGTCGATACCGTCTCGACAATTTTTAGCCAAAACCACCCCTGTCAAATGAAAATTAGTTACACATACATTGACATTTTATTAAGCATATGCTATAATGGTGGCAACAATCAAACAAATGTTGTAAAACATTCAGGAGATTGCGTAAGAATTAATATCATGGTGGGTGAGCAGGGAAGTATATAATACTTCTTCCTATACCGATATTAAAGAACCTTTAGATTTATGCATTTAATAATATCCTGATAACCTTGGGTGGGCACATTCAGGGTGGGATAAATAACTCAGCTTGTAATGCACGGGCTGAGCTGGGTGGGGTAAGCTATTTGACCAGCTTATCTCCCCAGCTCTACTCGTAAAAGGCGACCAGCCAGTAGCGGGTAGTAATTTAAAAAATTTCCCGACCCCGGGGATAAACGGGTACGCCTCTCGGGGCGGGAAAGGAGCCATCACCATGATGGACTCCATTGACTACACCAAAATCCTCGCCGAGGTAGAAAAAGTAGTCTGGGCGAAAGCAACCGCTCAGACATTTGAACCTTATTTCCCCTCTGAAGAGGAACTGAGGAAAGCAGTTGAGGATGCCAAGGACGGCATTCTCAAACTGAGCATCATCGTCGCGTGTAGCGACGACCTCAGCGGGAGTATCACCTATGCGGTGACGCTTCCCGTAGAAGTGTCCCTTGCGAATTTTGCAAGGGAAGAGTAAAAAGCATTGCAGTTTAGGATCTGCGCAAAACCTTTGCTCATACAGCCCTCGGCGACAATCGCCGGGGGCCTTCTTATTTACAAAAATATATGTACTTAGTTCGGTTTTTAAGCATTGACATTTTAATCATAATATAGTATAATTAAACAACCAGCTATTGTTTCGCACGATAGAGTAGTTTACAAGATTAGTTACGAATATGGAATTGGAGGAGAATGAATAATGCTGAAAATCAATCCCTCAGAGACAGAGAAGAGGTTAATTCATTTCGAGAAAATGATCTCGGAAAGAAAACCTTTTAACCTCAGTTTTGCGGAATACTTCAAACAGCATCCCTTGGATGAGGAACGCGCAACGAAAGTCGTCGAGTTCCTTAAGAAGGTCAACGTGGATTCCGTTAACGACCAGCTCATCGCTAAGATTTATGCTTATGCGATGCGACCAGAACACCTTCAAAAACTCATCCACAGCACACAGAGCCATCTTGAGGGTATGCTCGAAGTTGAGGACGAGAGTAGTATGCCACTGAGCTGCAAAGTCAACACTACCGTTGTAGTCGTGTTGGACTTTGACCACAAAAAGCTCAAACCTGGCTATGAGCACCAGGCACACCGAAAAATTCGTAGTACCCTAACGGATCTCATGGGAAAAGCCATTACCGGGTGGGGTACAGAAGACTTCTTCAACGGGCTTATCACGATGGATTTCGATCCATCCCGCACCCCAGTAGAGCGCAACCGTGCTATCAAAAAGGTGTTGGACACTCTGGCCCAGTTCATGAACTAACAAAATGGCTCCCCCACAAGGGAGCCATTTTCTACTGCAAAAAGCACACCAATCGTTCCCGGTTTGCAAGCAAACCGGGGTTTTTATTTGGTTCATGCTTGCTATAAGGGGTGAAAAATGGTAAAATCACCCCACGAAGTACCTTAAAATTGTGTTATAAGGAGGTGAATCACCATGGATTTGGGCGAATGGCTCAGGCGCAATAATGGAGAAACAATCTACATCAGTAATCCTAGCAAGTATCTTATGGACTTCCTTGTCGGGCTGACCACGGAATTGGGCCGCATGTTGACCGAGGCGGATACTAAAAGCCCCGAGTTCTTTTGCTCAAATCATTTTGACAAGTTCCTTGGGTTAGAAACAGCAATTGAAACAGCGTGGAAAATAGTTAGTGGAATAGCGTTAGACGATAAAAAGGAGATGAATGATATGTCAAAGAGAATAAGTCAAGAGAAGATTATTGCTGCAATACAAGCATTCGCAGATCGAACGGGCAGGTTGCCAACAACAGAAGAATGTACTAGCCAAAATGACCTCCCCAGCTACATGACCATTTACAAGAAGCTAGGTACGAGTGGTTCGTGGGGCAAGTATGTAACACTCCCCGCTAAAGAGCAAGAAGACGCACCGCCCCCTCCGACCGAGGACCCCACCCCCACCGAAGATCCCACCCCCGCCGAAGATCCCACTCCTGCCGAGAAGCCCGAAGCTACCGTGGTGCCTGAAGCCACTGATAAACCCGTGGTTACCAGCGAGCCAACGCTCAAAGAATCCAGCGGGTCAGAGCCCAAAGCGCCTAGCGACTCTGCACCTACCTCTACACCTGAGAGTTCTGCCCTTGAAGAGTTGGCCAACCTGCCAGCTACTCAAAATAGCGGCAAAACTTACAAAATCGAAATCCAGATTGTGGTTAAGGAGATATAACACAAATCCCGCGCTTTATTTAAGCGCGGGTTTTTTATCGGTTGTCGCCCTCACCATGCAGTTTATTTCGTTTCTGTCGGCTCTCGAGCTTCTCAACGTTTTTCTTCGCAACCTCCGACAAATCCACACCGAGGCATCTCGCGACGTTCGCCACATACCATAACACATCACCGAGCTCCTTGATTATTTCCTCACGGTCAGCGTCGGAAGCGTGGCCGCCTTTATCACGCAGGATTTTCTTGACCTTATCTGCCGTTTCTCCCGCTTCGCCCACTAGTCCTAAAACTTTCTCCAGAAAACCAGGCGAGCTGATGTTCACCGTCGTTTCAAATAAATCAAATTGCGCCGCCCTTTTTTGGTACTTATCTAAGTCCATCTGACCTCCTTGATTAAAATAATTATATCACATGATATAATATAGAAATGGACGACACGCGGAATCTAATTGATGATTATAAGGGCCTGACTAATGAACAAGTTTTTGATGCGCTCGCCAAAAAACGCACCGCCCTTGAAATCGCCATTGAAAACGTTGAACACGATTTTAATATCGGCTCCATTGTCCGCACCGCCAACTCTTTTAACGTAAACAAAGTCCACATCATCGGCCGCAAAAAATATAATCGTCGCGGCGCCATGTGCACTGATAAATACTTAAAAATTGTTCACCACCCTACACTAGATGATTTTTTGAAAACCCAAGAAAACAGGGAATTGGTTGCCATCGAGAATAATACCCCGCGCGCCAAAGAACTCCATGAGAAACAATTTGCTAAAGACACTACCCTTATCTTCGGTTCCGAAAATAACGGTATCACCAAAGATTTGCTAGAAAAAGCCACCGATGTTCGCTACATTGAGTCTTTTGGCTCGACTCGCTCAGTCAACGTCGGTGCCGCCGCTGCTATCGCCATGTATGAATGGACTCGTCAAAACGTTTTAATAAAGGAGTAAAATGCTAGACCAAGTGAACCCAGCCCTCAAGGACTACATTGAACATCATATTTTCCCCGAATACCAAAAAAACGACGGCGGCCACAACCTCGCCCACATTAAAGAGGTGATTCGCCGAAGCTTTGAATTAAACAAGACCTTCCATTTGAATCTCGACCCCAACCTCATCTATACCATCGCCGCTTGCCACGACTGGGGCAAATGTGAGGACCACGAACGCCACCATCTCATCGCAGCCAAACATTTTTCCGATGATAAAAAACTTGTTCAGTTTTTCACTCCAGCGGAGCGACAAATCATTAAAGAAGCCATCGAGAATCATCGTTCTTCCAAAGAGGACACACCCCGTAGCGCTTACGGCAAACTTATTTCCTCTGCTGACCGCAATTCTAGAATTGAAATTGTTTTCATCCGCAGCTTTTTCGTCGGCAAGGAAAGAATGCCAGACTCTACTATTGAAGACTACCTAGACTTTACCATCAAACGATTAGCCAAGAAATA
>JAEEGL013375996.1_pt1 | contig 11467 bp, 5 predicted proteins | sample 9134231 | NCBI WGS metagenome assembly JAEEGL01 (sample SAMN16246548, study PRJNA631951) | gut metagenome | biome: gut microbiome; feature: rumen; material: fiber-attached | host: Bos | place: Iran: Karaj | collected 2018-10
ATGCTGTGGTTGCGGTTGGTGTAGGTCTGCATTTCAAACTGCTTGTCGGCCTGCACCAGGGCTTCGGTGTATTCGTAGGTGTTGCGCACGTGCACATTGTCGTCGGCCAGTCCGTGACACACGAGCAGGGCGCCGCCCAACTGCTTGGCTCGGCTGAGGGCGTTGTCGTCGTATCCGTCGGGATTCTCCTGTGGGGTGCGCATGTAGCGTTCGGTGTAGATGGAGTCGTAGTAGCGCCAGCTTGTGGGCGGGGCCACGGCTACGCCGGCTTTGAAGACGGGCCGGCCTTCGCTCATGCTCATCAGGGTGTTGAAGCCGCCGTAGCTCCAGCCCCAGATGCCGATGTTGTTCTTGTCCACGTAGCTCAGTCCACCCAGATAGATGGCGGCCTCCACCTGGTCGCTCGATTCATATTTGCCCAGCCGTTGGTAGGTGCACTTCTCGAAGTCGGCACCGCGTCCGCCTGTGCCGCGTCCGTCAACGCAGGCCACGATGAAGCCCAGGCTGCACCAGTGGCTTTCCAGCAGGCCGCCGCTGCCGAAGCCCACGCCCCAGGCGTCGTTGACGCACTGTGAGCCCGGTCCGGAGTATTGGTAGAGAATGACGGGGTACTTCTTGTTGGGGTCGAAGTTCACCGGCTTCATCATCCAACCGTTCAAGTCGATGCCTTCGGAGGTCTTGAACGTGAAAAATTCCTTCTTGGCCACGTTCACTTCGCTGAGTTTCTGGCGCAGTTCCGCGTTGTCGATGAGGGTCTTCTCCGTGCGTCCCTGACCGGTGCACAGGGTAGTGACGGGTGGGGTGGTCAGGTTGGAGAACACGTTGATGAAATACTGGCAGCCCGTGCTGAAGGTGGCGTCGTTGCTTCCCTTCTGGGCGGAGAGTTTCTTGGTCTGTCCTTTCAGGTTGGTGCTGTAAACGGCGGTGCGCAGGGGCGACTCGTCCTTTGCCTGATAATAGAACGTGCCGCTTTTGGCGTCGTAGCCGTAGTAGCGGGTGACGGGCAGGGGGTGGTTGGTCAGTTGCTTCACCAGTTGTCCGGTGAGGCTGTACCAGTAGAGCTGTGCCATGCCGCTGCGCTCGCTCAGGATGACGAAGTTATTGCCCTCGAAGGTAAGCATGTCGTATGCATCCTCGCGGATATAGCGCTCGTCCTTCTCGTCAAGCAGCAGTTTGCACACGCCCGAGCGCAGGTTGCAGGCATAGAGCTTCATGTTGTCCTGATGTCGGTTCAGGGTGACCACGGCCAGCTGGTCGGGCTGTGCCATGATGGGCTTGATGCGCGGGATATAGCCGTCCTTGTCCAGGGGCACGTCCATCTGGTGTGTCACGCGGCTCTTGATGTCGAACGAGTGGACGGTCACCGTGGCGTTTTGTGCCCCGGCCACGGGGTATTTGTAGCTGTAGGCGCCGGGATAGTCGGCGTATTGCTTCTGTTCGGGCTGCATGCCGCGGAACATTTGCATGTGGTACACCGGCACCTGGCTTTCGTCGTAGCGTATCCAGGCCAGCAGTTTGCTGTCGGCGCTGAAGGTGAAGGCGCGGCTCAGGGCAAACTCTTCCTCGTTCACCCAGTCGGGCACGCCGTTGAGCACCTCGTTGAACTTGCCGTCCTTGGTCACCTGGCTCTCGGAGTTGTTGAAGAGCAACTTCACGAGGAACAGGTTGTTGTCGCGCACGAAGGCTATCTGCGTGCCGTCGGGCGAGAATGTGGGTTCCTGCTGCTTGCCGGCCGTCGAGAGGGGCTGCATGCGGCGCGATGCCACGTCGTAGATATAGTAGGTGGCCTTCTTCGAGCGGCGGTAGATATACTCCGTCTCCGTCTGTATGAGGATGCGGCTCTCGTCGGGCGCCATCACGTAGCCTTCCACGCCGTTCACTTTCACGTCGCGGGCCGTTTCGGCGTCGAAGAGCACGCCCGTTTCCTCGCCCGTCTTGAAGGCATACTTCACGATACGCTTGCCGTCGGGGCTGATGCGGGCAAAACTCTGGCCGTCGGCCAGCGGATAGACACCGCGCAGCGACCGCGGATAGTAGTTGCCGCCGATGGCTTCCTTCAGGGTCAGGTCGCGGCCGCCCCATGCCGTGGTGAGCCACACCAGGGCCACCATAAAGAGAGATATACGTTTCATTCCTGTCATGATTTTCAGTTTAGTCAGTGCAAAGGTAATAATAAAATGGGGCAGGTCATGCATGGCGGCCCTGTTTTTTGTGTCCGCGCTCCCCGGGCAGGGGTCGGGGGGCGGGTGTGACCGCCTTTGCCGGACGGTAAGCGTTCTCGTTCTCCCCATATGCGTTTTCGTTTTGCCTAAATGCGTTTTCGTTTTTCCGAGGCGCCGCCTTTAACGTTTGAGGCGCCGTTTTGAAAATTCCACGCGCCGTTTATGTTTTTCGGAAGCCGACATCCTCTTTTTATTGGCCGTTTTTGTATTTTTGTAGCGTCAAAACGGCGAATACGCATGCTACGAACAAAAATAGTAATACTTCTGCTGCTGGCCACGTCAGCGCTCCGGGCGCAGCCGGCGGCCGATGGCAGCGACGCCCTGCACCGTTGGCAGGCCGGTGTGGCCGTGTCGGCCGAGGCCATAGCCCGTGTGGGCATGGACAGCTGTTTCCGTGCCGAGCCCGTCGGCGATGCCGTCTTTGCGCGCATGCTCGGTAAGTCGTATCCCGAGGACTGCCCCGTGGCGCGCTGTGACCTGCGCTACGTGCGCGTGCTCCACTACGACTGGCAGGGCCGTGTGCTGACGGGCGAACTGGTGTGTCACCGGCAGATTGCCGACGACGTGGTGCAGGTGTTCCGCCAGCTCTACCGCCAGAAGTACCCCATCGGCAGCGTGCGGCTCATCGACGACTTCGACGCCGACGACGAGCGTTCCATGCGGGCCAACAACACGTCGTGCTTCTGCTACCGCAGCGTGGACGGCTCACAAAAACTGTCGAAGCACGCCCGCGGACTGGCCGTCGACATCAATCCGCTCTACAACCCCTGCCGCCGCCAGACAAAAAACGGCCGCTGGCGCGTGGAACCGGCCACGGCCGTGCCCTACTGCGACCGTACCAAGACCTTCCGCGGCAAGATAGACCGCCAGGACCTCTGCTACCGCCTCTTCACCGCCCGCGGCTTTACCTGGGGCGGCAACTGGCGCACGCTGAAGGACTGGCAGCACTTTGAAAAGTAGTTCACACAATTAAATAACAAACCAAGGGAAAAGAACCGTAACCATGAAGAAAGAAACGCTCAAGACGCTCGTCGTCTTACTGATTCTATGCGCCGTGATAGCCGCCACGTGCTACTATCGCGCCCATCCGAAAGAAAAAGTGATAACGCCGGAGGACAACAGCGAGTTTGTCAATCTGACGGACGCCGTGCCCGACGCCATTCTCGAAATCCGCTACTTCGGCACCTACAACTTCGTGGGCGCCCGCATCGACGGCTACAAGGCCCCCGTCGCCTTGCTCACCCGTGTGGCCGCCGACAGCCTGCGCGCCGTCAGCGACGACGTGATGAAACAGGGCTACCGGCTGAAAATCTACGATGCCTACCGTCCGCAAGAGGCCGTGGACCACTTCGTGCGCTGGGCCGAGGATGTGGCCGACACGCTGATGAAACCTTACTTCTATCCCGACTTGGACAAGTCGGTGCTCTTCGCCCAGGATTATATTGCCGAAAAGAGCGGACACACCCGCGGCTCCACCGTTGACCTGACCCTCTTTGACATGCAGACCGAGAAGGAACTCGACATGGGCGGCACCTTCGACTACTTCGGCCCCGAGAGCCATCCCGACTTCGGCGGCAACCCCGAGACCGGCGAATACGCCCCCGCCAAGGGCATCACCGCCGAGCAGTTCGCCCACCGCATGCTGCTGCGCCAGGCTATGCTTCGCCACGGTTTCAAACCGTTCGACTCCGAGTGGTGGCACTTCACGCTGAAGGACGAACCCTTCCCCGACACCTATTTCACCTTCCCGGTGAAACCGATCAGATAAGGTCCGCCGCCTACATCCCACTGGCGGCACGCGCCCTTCCCCGGCCCGTTTCATCGTTCAAAGACACGAAAACGGATTCGGGCGGCACGAAAACGGAGTTAGTCGCGACGAAAGCGGATATAGAAAAATGCTCGTGCGGCGGATAGGCTCCGATGAAAAACTTTTTGTAATTTCGCAGAAATTTCGACAGCATGTTATTAGACCTACTTTTCATAATCATAGGCATCGCCCTCGTACTGTGGGGTGCCGACAAGTTTACCGACGGTGCCAGTGCCCTGGCCCGCCGCATGAAAGTGCCCCCCATCGTCATCGGCCTCACCGTGGTGGCCATGGGCACCAGTGCGCCGGAACTCTTCGTGAGCATGGCTTCAGCGCTCAAGGGCTCGTCGGGCATGGCGCTGGGCAACATCGTGGGCAGCAACATCTTCAACGCTTTGGCCATCGTGGGCTGCGCTGCCCTTGTGGCTCCCATCGTCATCACGCCGGGTACGGTGAAGAAGGACATCCCCTTCGCCATCGTTGCCTCGGCGGCCTTGGCCCTGCTCACCCTCATCGACGGTCGTCTCGACCGCATCGACGCCCTGCTGCTGCTCGCCGGTTTCGCCGTTTTCATGGTCTATACCCTGCGGCTGGCGCGGAGCGACAACGCACAGCAGGAAACGGCCGGCGAAGCGGCTGACGCGGCACCGGCCAACCTCTGGAAGTGTCTTGGGCTTATAGTGCTGGGACTGGCCTGTCTGATTGTGGGCAGCAACATCTTCGTGAACTATGCCTCCGACGTGGCCCGTCAGTTGGGTGTGAGCGATGCCGTGGTAGGCCTCACCATCGTGGCCTGCGGCACCAGCCTGCCCGAACTGGCCACCAGCGTGGTCTCTGCCCGCAAGGGCGAGAGCGCCATCGCCATAGGCAATGCCATCGGGTCGAACGTGTTCAACATCCTGCTGATTCTCGGACTCACGGGAACCATCTGCCCCATGACCCTCGGCGGCATCACCTGGATTGACATGGCCATGATGTTGGGCAGCATCGGGCTGCTATGGCTGTTCTCGTTCACAAAACTGCGGGTACAGCGGTGGGAAGGTGGCGTGCTTGTGGCTATCTTCCTGGCTTACATGACGTGGCTCGTCGTCACTGCCTAAACGGCAAAAACTGTCCTACAACCTTAGGCTTACACAGTTTTTTTCTTCGATTTTATCAATTTTTATGAGAAAAAACTGAATTTATTTGGTTTTTTCTACACATCTCAGTATTTTTGTGCCTATTAATTTAAAGGTCAAAAAACAAACTGAAAAATTCTTATGTAAAATGAAACAGAAATTTATTTTAGCGTTTCTGACCATGCTGATTTGTATGGGCGGAATGGGTGTAGGGGCTCAGAACAACGAACGGCTTTCGTTCGGAGTCATTTCTGACATCCACTTTGACAACCGTGTGGGCGAGGGAGCCATGGTGAAAGTGCCAAAGGCTCTGAAGAACCTGACTTCGCACAAGGCCCTTGACGCCTTGGCCGTGGTAGGCGACCTGGCCGACAGCGGAGCCGCATCTCAATACGAGATGCTCACAAGCGTCTTTTCAGACAAGGCAAACTTTACAAACCCCGTTGGAACATTCCTCTTCATGATGGGTAACCACGACAATTTCGACGCAAACGGGAAGTCGAACTATCAGGAAGGGTTGAAGTCCTTCAACGGTGGAGAACCCTATCCTCTCCATTCCTATCGCGTCATTAAGGGTTATCCTTTCATCACCATCAGCATGAGCGCCGGTGGCAGCAATGACGTGAGCAGCAGTTCAACAGGCAAAGCCGCCTATCCCGAAGAGGTGGTAAACCAACTGGACGCATGGTTGGCTCAGGCCAGCAACGAATGTCCCGGCAAGCCTATCTTCGTGTTCACCCATGTCCCGCCCCGTTGGTCGGTTTACGGTTCATGGTCAGAGTATGAGACGGGAAGCTCATGGTCAATGAGCGTGCTCAACCCCGTGCTGAACAAATATCCCCAGGCCGTTGTGTTCGCAGGACACAGCCACTACCCCCTGGGTGACCCGCGCAGCATCCACCAGGGCACCAACCCCGAATCGGCACATCAAAACTACTTTACTGTAATCAACACGGCGAGCACGACCTACTCCGAGATTAACCCCGGAGCCGTCAGCGCAGGCATTCACCCCGAGGGCTATGCTTACGTGACCGAAGGCATGATTGTAAGCGAGCTGGAGAACGGCGACATTGACATCTGCCGTTACGACACCTATCGCAACCTGGAAATTGGTGCTGAAAAGCACTGGGTGCTCAAGGCCCCCTTCGATGGTTCAAAGTTTGAATATGCCGACATCCGTGATGCCAACGACAACCCTAACAACGTGGCTCTCCGTGACGGTATGCCCGCCCCGGTATTTTCAAAGAGCGCTGCAATCACGTTGGACGTTTCGGATTTCGACGCCGTAGCCACCTTCCCGCAGGCTACCGACAACGACTGTGTATTCCGCTATCGCGTCCGCGTCAGCAAGGACGGACTGGTGGTCACCGAAAAATACATCTTCTCACAGTTCTACTTGAACACCGACAAGCCCAAATCGCTGAGCTATACAATTCAGAACCTCGTTTCGAATGCTACCTATAACGTGGAGGTCGTAGCCTTTGACTCCTACGATAACGCATCAACACCGCTTACCGCAACCTTCAAGGCTCCCACGATTGATGAAAGCAAAATTCCCGATGCTGACGGCCAGTGGAAGTTCGAAGACAAGAACGACCTTCTGAAAGTAGAGAAGGGCGACATGTCCTTGGTTCCCTGCCTTGTTGGCAACAAATCCATATCAACTGCCGAAAGTGTGACCGAGGCTAACATCACATCCGTTGATGGTCCGACAGCCAGCAACAAGGCCATCGTGGTTCCCAAGTCATCGGCCCTCAAAGCCGTGCGTGTCAATAAAGAAGCAACGCAGAACTATACCATCATGATGGACATCAAGGTGGCAGATGCCAATTCATACAACGGACTGATTCAGACGAATGCCAGCAACAGCAACGACGCCGACCTGTTCTACGCTAAAAACAAGATTGGCATGAACGCCATGGGAGGATACTTCGGAGAAATCAAAAACAACACATGGTACCGCGTGGTCATGGTGAACCGCGACGGGAAGGTTACCGTTTATGTGGACGGAGAAAATCTGATTAACACTGGCGGCGACCTGCGTTGGGAATTAGACCCGTGGGGATTCTACCTCTTCTGCGACGAAGACGGCGAAATGGTGGACACGGAAGTGGCCGAAATCGCTTATTGGGAAAGAGGACTCTCGGAGAATCAGATAAGAAGTCTCTCCGGTTTGGATCCTATCAACAACGACCAAGATCCCTACATCACCGTGAAGACCTCGTCCGTCAAAATATTGGACGGACTGGATTTCTCCATCAAGATCGACGCCAACACATCCTTCACGTTTGACCTTCCCGACTGGATTGAAGCTGTTGACGTCACGCCCTTTGCCGGTGAGAAGGCTTACACCTTTCGTGCCAAGTCAATGGATGCCAGCGGACGCCGCGAAGGCACCATTACCGTAAAGAGCAACAGTCTGGAAAGCCAGGATATTCAGGTTACCCAAATCTTCTTGGGCAAAGACATTCCCGAGGCGCTGGGTGTCTGGACCTTCGATAACCGGTCTGACCTGCTGCATGGGGAAGGCACTGCCGTGCTGGAAGGAGCATTCAACACAAGCGAAGGCCCTCAGAAAAGGCAGAATCTGGAAATAACCGGGCTTAAAGCCTCCGAAGGAGGAGGTCCGACCGAGTCCAACGGAGCCATCTTTGTTCCGAAGAACGCTTACCTGTGGCTTACGACCAATGCCAGCACCGAGGTGCTTTCCGACTATACCGTTATGTTTGATATCAAGCTCGCCGACCTGAACGGTTACAAGGCTCTCTTCCAAAACGACATTACGAATAAAGATGACGCTGGTCTCTTCTTCAAGAACAATCAAGTAGGTCTTGGCGCTACGCTCGGATATCATGGCAACTTGCAGGCCGGCCAATGGTACCGTCTGCTGTATGTTGTCAAAGACGGCCGCGCCATTCTTTATCTCGACGGTGAAAAATTGGGCGAGGCTGGCAATGCCAATGCCAAATGGCCCATCAACAAGGAAGCCTTGCTCTTTGCCGACGACAGCAACGGCGACGAGGAAGGCCCGCTCGACGTGGCTGAAATTCGTTTCTGGGATTTGCCCCTTTCCGACGCCCAGGCCAAGAGGCTCGGCGACGTCTATAAGGATGCCGACGAATATTTCGTGGTTCAGACTCCGTCCGTCCGTCTGATTAACGAGAACGAATTTACCATATCAGTCAAGTCCAATGTTCCTGTCTATTTTGAACTGCCCGAATGGATTGAGGCAGTGGACGATCAATTTGTCGAGGGCGAAAAGGCATACAAGTTCCGTACCAAAGACATGGACGAGCCCGGTCGCCGCGAGGACGTCATTGGTGTCTACTCAGACTATTTCTCGCCAGAAGCCGTGAACGTATTCCAAATTCTGATGGGTGCCGATGTACCCGAAAGCTCCGGCTGGTGGACCTTCGACGATTCCTCCGACCTGATGGCCGGTACGGGCACTGCCACAATACAGGCCGCCTTTAAGACGGAAGAAGGTCCTGCCACCACAAACAATCCGGAAGAAGCCGGCATCACGCCCATTGAAGGACCCCTCGAAGGCAATGGTGCCGTCACCATGCCTGTCGAAGCATACCTCATGCTCTCAACTAATCAGGACGTTCCCGAAATGAAGGACTATACCATCATGATGGACATAAAGCCCGGCGACCTGACCGGCTACCATGCCCTCTTCCAGACAAATCCGCTCAATACCACTGACGGTAGTTTCTTCACGAAAGGCAACAGCATTGGTCTGAACAACTTCGACCTGGGTTACCACGGCATCATGGAAGAAGGCAAGTGGCACCGCGTTGTCTTTGTAGTAAAGGAAGGCTATGCCTATTCCTACCTGGATGGAAAGAAAGTAGGTCAAAGCTCCAAGCCCGGCGGTTCTTTGTGGACACTGCTGCCCAAGGCTCTTTTCTTCGCCGATAACAACGATGAAGACGGTTACAACGAGGTGGCCGAACTGCGTTTCTGGGACGTTCCTCTCACCGATGCACACGTCCAACAGCTCGGCGGTGTAGCCCAGAATTGGGAAGACGAGCCCATTGAAGATCCCGTCAGCGTGTGGACCTTCGATGATGCGTCCGACCTGCTGGCAGGTACCGGCGAAGCTGAACTGAAAGCCGCTGTCAAAGGAGAAAGCGGTCCTGAAGAGACCGATATTGAAACTGCAGGCCTTGTGTCTGTCAATGGTCCGAAAAATGGTAACGGAGCCATCACTGTTCCCATTGACACCTATCTCCAGATGGCTCACAATCAGGACGGCGACCAGGAGACCTTCACCATCATGATGGACATCCGTCCCAAAAGCCTTGCAGGCTACAATGCCTTGTTCCAGAGCGATGTCGACAATGCAAACGACGCTGACCTCTTCCTTAACAAGACACGCCTCGGCATCAATACCGGCGGTCTGGGCTACGGCGGAACCGTCGTTGAAGGAAAATGGCACCGCATTGTCTTCGTCGTGGACGAGTGCAACATTACCACCTATATTGACGGGGAAAAGGTAGGCAGCTCCAGTTCGCCCAGCGCCGAAAAATGGACGCTCCGCGACGTGGCTTATTTCTTTGCTGACGAGGACGGCGAAGAAGGTGCAGTTGACATTGCCGAACTCCGTTACTGGGACGTGGCTCTCTCCGGCGTTCATGTCAACCAGCTGGGTGCCGTAGAATACGCCCGTGCCGATGTCAACCGTGACGGCGTCGTCGACAGTGCCGACATCGTGGCGGTCATCAAGGAAATGCCGGACGGTGACATGAAAGCCGATGTCAACGGCGATACCGTCATCGACTCCGCCGACATCGTGGCGGTCATCAAAGAAATGAAGTGACAAACGATAACGTTGCATACTGAAGAACGCGTCTCCATCGGGGGGGACGCGTTCTTTTTTTATCCGTTCAACCTGTGGCCCGCAGTTCGCCGCTCGGCCAACTGGCGGCGCTCAATCTGCCAACTGTTTATGATGTTTTGCCAAAGTATGTAGCTGCTCGGCGCCAGCGCGATGACGGGCGGCAGATACATGTATGCCACCCAAATGGCAAAGACGGTGTTTTTCTGGCCCAGCGCCTGGCCGGCACTGATGCGGTCGCCATAGCGGGTGCCGATGAGCTTGCCCGCCGCAAAGAGGGCAACGCAGCAAACCAGGCCCGCCACGGCCAGGGCCGTCTTCTCGCTCCAGGGCTCCGTGCCGTTGACCATGGCGCGCAGGGCCTGGCCGATGACCACCGTCAGGTTGAACGCCCACAGGTAGAACGCCATGTTGCGGCAGCGGCGCAATATCCAGCCGTGCAGCCGCGGCAGCAGCCAGCGCACGGCCCATGCCAGAAGCAGCGGCATGATCATCAGCGGGAATACCTTGGAGAGAATCAGCAGAAACTGCGACAGGAACGGGAGCTCCAACGAGGGCTCCACCATGGGGAAGGCCAGGGGGATGACCACTGCCGCCGCCGTGTTGCTGAGGATGGTGTACATGGTCAGCGACGTCTCGTTGCCGCCCAGCTTGGCCGTCACCACCGGTGCCGCCGCCGCCGTGGGGCAGATGAGACACACCAGCACGCCCTCCCATGTCATGCGGCCCGACAGCCACGGCAGCCACTGCAGCAGGGCCACCACGCCAAATGTGCCGGCCACCTGTATCAGGAGCAGCCACAGATGCCAGCGCCGCGGACGGAGCTCACGGGGATTGACTTTGCAAAAGGTGAAAAACAGCATCAGGAACATGAACGACGGGATGACGTCGGCCGCCACCCTCTCCGCCGCCGGCTTCAGGGGCGACAGCACCGGAAAGCAGTGGAACAACACATAGGCCAGGGCGCCGCCTGCCATGCCCAGCGGCAGCGTCCAGTCCTTCATGAAACGTAATACCTTTTGTCCGCACGTTCCCATTGCGGCGCGAAATTACAACAAAGTTACCATTTGCGCAACGTCATAGTGAAGAAAACCGCCTGCCTCCGGCCTCATTGCTCCCTTTCCCCCATGACGGTGCAGCCATAACCCCTCTTCCGGCACCTCTGATGGCAAAAAATCGTTACATTTCCCCGACAGACGTCCCGTTTCGGCGATTACAAGTGGGACTTCGGCGCACAGAAACGGCGTTTCAAAATTCCGAAGCGCCGCTTCTGTTTGCCTATTTCTGAGGCCCGATGATAATCAACGAATTACAAAACCATCAAAAACAGTCCAAAAATTTTTGACACTTTCGCCCTGTCGGGGCTACTTTCGACTGTCGCATGCGTAGGAAGGCTTAGTGAAAAAACGCTCTAAAATCTTGTCGCGAAATAAAATATTTATAACTTTGCAACGAATAGTAAGGAAAGAAGTCAATA
>JAEEGL014834824.1_pt1 | contig 11467 bp, 8 predicted proteins | sample 9134231 | NCBI WGS metagenome assembly JAEEGL01 (sample SAMN16246548, study PRJNA631951) | gut metagenome | biome: gut microbiome; feature: rumen; material: fiber-attached | host: Bos | place: Iran: Karaj | collected 2018-10
ACTTTAAAAAGAAAAACTGAATTTGCTAAAAGGTTTAAATAAGTTTTAGTAAAATCTGATCTAGGACCATCATCCCTTCATAAGTCGGGACTAAACGGCCATCTTTTTTTATTAGAAGACCACTATCAATCATGGAGGCTATCTCTTTTTCTTTGCCTTTGGCAAATAAAACATCTAACCCTTCAATAGTTCTTAGATTAAGCATGATTTGATAAGTTCTTTGATCATCGCTAGTGACCACTTCTTTTTCTTGAACGTATTCACCTTTCAAATAGCGGTCTAGATTTATAGTATTTTTGTAGCGGATATTGCCGATATAGCCAGAGGCACCTAAGCCACAGCCAAAATATTGTTCGTTTCTCCAATAAGTGAGATTGTGTTCTGATTGATAACCTGGTTTTGTCCAGTTTGAGACTTCATAATGGATAAATCCATTTGAGGCAAGTACTTCGTTAACGATGTCATAGTATTGTCTCAAAACATCGCCTTCTGGCTCTTGGAAGCCTCTATTAAATAAAGCGGTATGTGGGTGAATGGTTAAACCATAGCAAGAAATATGTTTAGGATTGAGGGCTAAGATATTTTCTAAATCTTGTCTCAAAATCTTTTCACTTGTATGTGGTAATCCTAGGATTAAATCAACGTTATAGTTCTCAATTCCCGCATCATTGAGACATTTAATTGCTTCTTTCACTTGCGTAAAATCATGTTTTCTATTGAGTTCGTTGAGAATCTTTTGGTTTGTGGTTTGCACACCAAGTGAGACACGATTAACGCCATATTGTTTCAATAATGAGACTTTTTGAGATGTTAACGATTCTGGGTTAGCCTCAAAAGTATATTCTTGAACACCATTAGAATAAGGCTTAATTATTTCTAATAATTTTTCAAACAAATCATCTTCTAATGCTGTTGGAGTGCCTCCACCAACATAGATGGTTTTTAATTCTTCTATCTGATAGCCTTTGAGTTCTTTTTCTAAGGTATCAAGATAAGAAACTGCGAAATTACGAAAATACTGCAACTTGGTAAAGTCACAGTAATCGCAGATATTGTTACAAAATGGAATATGGATGTATAAAGATTTAACTTTATTCATCATCCTTATAATCGCTGATTTGTTTAGCGACTTCTTCATCATCGACATCTTGGAGGACGCGATTCATTTCGTCTTTAAGTATTTCTTCGTCACTTGGTTTTTCTTCTTTTAAACGTGGACGAAGGACGCGGTATAAGATGTAAGCAATTAAGCCCACAACTGCAGCAGCGCCAATAATGGATAGAAATACAATTAGCATACACTTTCCTCCTTATTCTTTCTCGACAGGAATGTAAACATATTTATTTTTAATCTTTTCTTTGCGATAGTAAAGAAGTTCTGCTAAATGATCCATCGATGTTCTCGCTGTTTCATAAGCGCATCTCAATGACTTCTTATATTGCGCGATGGTATATTTTTTACCTTTAGTGCAATGTCTTGCGTAGAATTTAGCTTCACCTTTTTTGAGTTCTGGATCTCTTTCAAGGAGATCTTGTTCTAAAAGAACAGCTTGCTTTTCATCTAAGGCAACAGGAATATAAGCAACCGCTAATTCTTCTTGAACATATGTTACTTTAATAGTCTTTTTCTTTGGTTGTTCAACTTGTTGAGCTGGCTCTTCGTTGGAAACGATTTGAGGTTTGACTTCTTCAACAACTGGAGTTTCTTCCTCTTCTTTCTCTTCCTGACTAGAAGCGAATAAATCGATGGTTTCAACTTTTTCAATTTCTTCTTCTGGCACTTCAACTTCTTCGGCTTTTTCGTCAACCTTGTAGAAGTCTTGGCGCATTTCATTGACTTTGCTTTTAGCAATTTCATCTAAGAATTCATCAAAATATAGGCTGAAATGTTTAGCGGCATAATTAACAAAGTATGTGACATCAGCAGTTTTTTGCACTTCCACATAGATGCGGGCGATTTCTTCCGCTGGTAGAGCCATTAATTGTTCAATTGGCAAATCAACAACTGTTTCACCAAATGCCTCGTGGGCTAAGATGGCTTTAGCCATCAAGATAGCGATTTCTTCGGAGTATTTAGCGAATGGTTTAACATAGTTAATATAGAAATAAACAACAATAGCTTTAAGTGATGTAGATAAGGTACTAGAGGCGATGAATGTGAATAAATTATTCATCATTTGTTCAATTAAGTTATATGGGGCAGAGGTATAGATGCGGTCGATTAAAACACGATTTTCTGGATTGTGATCATCATTTGAACGATAGAATTCCACTAATTCGTCGGTTCCGAGAAGTTTGGAATAGACATTGGCTAAGAAGTCTTCATCAATCGCGTTAACATAAGCGGTCTTAATGTAGTTTAAAGCATTGAGATAGTTAACTAAGAGCATATTATTTGGAATAGCGCTAACAACTTCATTGCGAAGCACACTATCAATAAATCCTTCATCAACACCTAACTGTTCAACTTCATTAAGAACGTTAAGAATCTTTCTATTAAAGTTTTGGTTTAAATAGCGATAACCACGAGAAGAAGGGTTGAGCATGCCATATTCTCTATTAACTCTAATGAGTTTCATTTCAAGATTGTTCACCAAACTATTAATTGCTGGGCAACCACAGAATAAGAGCATTTTCTTTTCGATTGTTCTAACTGTTAAATAATGATAAAAATTGGACCTATACGATAAAATGTTAGCCCAAAATGTGTCTACGGATGAGATTTTAAGTTCGCGAGCGACTTCGTTTTTAGTCGCGTATTTGTCTTCAGTAAAACGCATCGCGATATCATTGCCTGCCATATGAATACCTACCTTATGGCTTTATGATAACGTAATGCAAATTTATTTACAATAATTATTTCTAAAAAACTACTAATTTTAAACTAGTTATCTTCTTCTTCATCGATGGAAAGAATGGACATAAATGCTTCTTGTGGAACTTCAACTGAGCCGACTTTCTTCATTCTCTTCTTGCCTTCTTTTTGCTTTTCTAAGAGTTTCTTCTTTCTAGAGATGTCACCACCATAGCATTTCGCAAGAACGTCTTTTCTCACGGCCTTAACATCACATCTTGCAACCACTTTGCCACCGATGGCGGCTTGGATCGGAATTTCAAATTGTTGTCTTGGAATGACAGTTTTGATCTTTCTAATAATACCTAAGCCACGATGATAACCATCTGGACGATAGATAATGCTACTTAAAGCATCCACCACTTGACCGTTAAGCAAGATATCTAGTTTTACTAGATCAGCGCGTTTGTAGTCCGAGAAATCATAGTCAAAAGAAGCATACCCTTTAGTGTAGCTCTTCAACTTATCGAAAAAGTTATAAACAATTTCAGAAAGAGGTAGTTCATAGGTTAAAACCATACGTGTATCATCAAAGTAATCGAGGTTTTCATAAATACCTCTTCTTTCGCGGCATAATTCCATAATTGGACCGATATATTCTTTTGGAGTCATGATATTAGCCTTAATATAAGGCTCTTCAATAAATGAGACCTTACTAGCGTCAGGCATTTTGCTCGGGTTATCAAGATTGATAATTTCTCCATCTGTCATATGAACTTTATAAATAACAGAAGGCGCAGTTAAGATTAAATCAAGATTGTATTCTCTTTCTAATCTCTCTTGCACGACATCCATATGTAATAAGCCTAAAAATCCACATCTAAAGCCAAAGCCTAAGGCTTGGCTTGTTTCAGCAACGAATTGTAAAGATGCATCGTTAAGCGTAAGTTTTTCTAAGGCTTCTTTTAAGTCTTGATAATCATCACTTTCCACAGGATAAAGACCACAATACACCATTGGATTCATGATGCGGTAACCTGGTAAAGCTTCTTTAGCGGGAGCATCGGCGAGAGTCACAGTATCACCAGGACGGACATCTTTGATGTCTTTGATTTGAGCGGCGATATAGCCGACTTGTCCAGCAGTTAAAGCATCGGTTTTTAATTCGTTTGGTGTTCTAATGCCAAGTTCGATAACTTGATATTCCTTGCCCGCTTGCATCAGGCGGATCTTATCTCCGACTTTGACTTGTCCATCTTTGATGCGCACCAAAACGATGACACCGCGATATGGATCATAATAACTATCGAAGATTAAGGCCTTTAAAGGAGCGTTTAAATCACCGTGCGGTGCAGGAACACCTTTGACTATGGTTTCTAATAATTCGTGAACGTGCAAGCCAGTTTTAGCGCTGACTTCCACTGCTTCATCGCATGGAATACCAATCTTCTTTTCAATTTCGTTTTTGGCCATATCGACATTAGCAGAAGGTAAATCAACTTTGTTGATGACTGGAATAATTTCTAAATCGTTATCAACCGCTAAATAGGCATTAGCCAGGGTTTGTGCTTCTACACCTTGCGTGGCATCAACAACCAAAAGAGCGCCTTCACAAGCCGCTAAAGAACGCGATACTTCATAAGTGAAGTCGACGTGTCCGGGAGTGTCGATGAGATTGAAGACATAGTCTTCTCCATCATCAGCGTGATAACTTAGTGTCACAGCGTTAAGTTTAATAGTGATCCCTCTTTCTCTTTCTAAGTCCATAGAATCGAGAATTTGGTCTTTCATTTCTCTAGCCTCAATGGCCCCGGTCAATTCTAAAATACGATCCGCTAAAGTGGATTTACCATGGTCAATATGAGCAATAATAGAAAAGTTTCTAATCTTTTTTTGTTCAAAATTCATTTTGCTAATTAGGCCTGACTGGATGAAATGCTACTGGAACTACTTGAAGTAATATTAGTAGCGAATGGGAACGCAAAGAGATAAATAATGGCTAAAGCCATCATAGAAATAGCGAATATTAAAATAGCAATTGTATACCAAACTTTGATCTTCATTTTTAACATCATGACAAGATTAAATGGCAAGATACAGGCAGAAGAAACAAACATGCCAATACAATAAGGAACCATGACGATAAATAACAAAATACCACCAATCTTATCGCCGGCATCACCATCTGGTTTAAAGAAGGCGGCTACTGAACTAATTGAGAAAACTGTGGTAAAGAAAAACAAGAAAGTTGTAATTAACACAAAGATAAGTGAGAACGTTAGCATGACAATTGCAGATTTTTTCATTGGACATTTTCCTCTTCTTTCTTTTCTTCTTGGTTAACGATTTCTTCGTTAGCGTTATCTTGATTAGCTGCTTCAGCTTCAGCTTGCTTAGCTTGTTCTTCGGCTTCTATTAGGCCAGGAACTGGATACTTGAAGTGATAAATCGCTTCAAAAGTATAAACAAGAGCGAGATATAAAAGCACAACAGGAATACCATATCGATAAATGGTCTTTTCTGGTTGAGCGATAAAACAATATAAATCAAAAGCGATGAGATATACCCCTAATGGTAAAACGATAATCTTATCGATAAGAGCCACTCTTTTTTGTCTTTTTTTGCTAAATTTGGCCCAGAAGAAATCGATAAATAACCAAGTACCACCGAAGATGGTAATCCAGTTAAACAATGTACCATTAATTTTCATGACTTGAGTAAACTCTAAAATAGCGATTACTAAAAAGGCCACCGCAAAGATAGCGAGTTCACCACTATAGATGAGTTTAGCCTTGGTCATGAAATCCATTTTCTTTTTCATAGGACATATTCTAGCATTAAGTATTTATTTCTTAAAGAAATCTTTTAAAATGTCTTCTAATTCAGCATTATTAAACACCACTTCATATTCTCGCCATTCCGCTTTAAAGGAATCGCGGTATTCATTATTGAGGTAGCGTTCATCAATGAGCAAAACCGCGCCTTTATCATCTTCGCTTCTAATGACTCTACCTAAGGCTTGCATGATTTTATTCATGCCAGGGTTTAAATAGGCATAATCATGTCCATTAAGCCCTCTTTCGTCATAATGTTTAGCGATTTGATCGCTGATGAAGTTAATTCTTGGCATACCAATACCAACGATAACCGCGCCTATTAAGCGGTCACTGACTAGGTCAATACCTTCGCCAAATGCTCCACCAACCACGACAAAGGCGACCGATGTCACTTCTGGAGAAGGTTTAAAATTCGTTAAAAAGATTTCTTTATCTTCATCACTCATCTCTTGGTTTTGTTCATAGATTAATGCCTCACCTAAATCAATATATGGCATTAAATTATGGAGGTATTCATAACTTGGCAAAAAGACGAAATAATTACCAACTTTGTTTTTAACAAAACTCTTAATATAATCCGCGACTTTTTGATAAGAAGAATCCCTATTCTTGTAGCGGATTGAGACATTAGGGGCGATGATGATTTTTAAATGATCTCTTGGGAAAGGAGAAGGCAAAACAAGCCTTGCGTCTTTTTCCGTTCCCCCTAAAGTGTTGATGTAGTAATCAAGCGGGGAAAGGGTGGCAGAAAAAAGGACTGAACCTTTGATGCTAGATAACGATTCGTTTAAGAAAGGCGAAGCATCTAAACAATTAGCCCTCAAAATAACGTTATCTTTATTTTTTTCATAATAAAGAAGGTAACTATCATTGACGAATTCTAAGATTCTATTGAAGCGATTGACTTCTAAGTAGAAGTCCAATAACTCTTTACTCATCTCTTTATTTTCGTTTTTGTTAATATCTTGCATCGTGGTAATAAAAGAAGAGATGGTTTTATAAGTCAGTTCATTAAAATATTCGACGATGTGATTGCCGTCTTCTTCTAATAAATACTCCTTAAACATCTTATTCATTTTTGAGATAGCGAGTTTAAGTTTATGGAGTTTAGAATGCCTGACAGATTTTCTAGCTTCTTTAAATGACTCGTAGGATAAAGAAGCTGAATACATATCTCTAGAACGATCAATGAGATTATGGGCTTCATCGATTAACGCTAAAAAGTGAGAAGAATCCTCATCGAAATAGCGTTTCATATAAGAGATTGGATCAAACATATAATTATAATCGCAAACAATGACATCCATGAACAAAGAAAGGTCTAATTCATATTCAAATGGACAGATTTGATTCTCATAAGCAATTTGATTAATAAGACTTAAATCAAAGTCATCGAAGTTTAATAATGAGTAGCGTAAAACTGTTTGGATTTTATCGTAATAGTTTTTCGTATATGGACATTCTTCTGGATTACAGGCTTTGCCTTTACAAAAACAGATTTTATCTTTCGCTGTGATGATGATATCACTAAGTGATAAGCCGTTTTCTTTTAAGACTCTAATGGCTTGATGAGCAGCTTCTTTGCCACTATTTTTGGCGGTTAAATAAAAAATTTTGCTCTTCTCATCTTCTTTAAGTGCTTTAATAAATGGGAAAATAGTTGACATCGTTTTACCAATACCAGTTGGTGCTTCCACAAATAGGCGCTTGCCTTTAGTAGCGACAGCATAACAATATTTAGCGAGTTCTCTTTGTCCTGGACGATATTTTTTAAAAGGAAAGCCTAGGGTTTCAAGGCTTTTATTTCTCTTTTCAATCTTTTGGAAAATAATGTTATAAAACTCTAAATATTGACTGATTAAATCAATGACAAATTGTTCTAATTCTAAATAGTTAAAATAATAACTATCGATGAGTTGTTCCTTTTCTTTTCCTTGACGAATGTAAGTTAACTTAATACCGATGAAATTCAAATCGTTAAGTTTAGAAAACATATAGGCATAGCATTTAGCCTGACCTAGATGCCAATCAAGGTTATCATCATGGAACTTATCTAAATCTTCGACGGTAGTTTTGATTTCATCAATGACATAGTCTTTTTCACTTCTTTTAATGATGCCATCCGCTCTTCCTTCAAGAAGAATATCGATTTCATCAACGGTTAAAGAAACCGCTAAAGGATATTCAGCCATATAGTTTTTAGATTGACTAGCTTGATAAACACTATGGAGACGACTTCCTTCACTCATGCTTGAACGATTAAAAACGCGATTATCGATATCGCCACTTCTAAGCAAAAAGTCCACCAATTGGTGTACGGATAGTCTTAAACTCTTCTCCATATTAAGAAAGTTTTTGGCCTAAAAGATTTTGATTACCATTTAAGAAAGAACGATAATCCATTCTCTTTTTGCCTTCTTTTTGTATCTCGAGTAATGAAATTACTCCATCTTTAGCTTGCATATATAAGCCAGATTTATCCGCTTTAACGATTGTACCGACTTCAGCGGTTATTGAGTTATCCACTACTTTAGCTTTATAAATCTTTAATTTTAAACTATTTAAATATAAATAAGCGCCTGGTTCATCGCTTAAACCTCTAATCCAGCCTACGATTTCTTTAGCGGACAAACTTAAATCTAGTTTTTCTTGTTCTGGTTTAATAGTCGAACAGAAAGTAACTTCATTTTCATCTTGTTCCTCGCCAATTAGCTCATCGTTAATGTATTTAGGCAAACTTTCTAAAACGAGCTCGCTAGCGGCCTCTTTGACTTTATTAAATAAAGATGTCGCATTATCTTCTTCGCTAATCTTAATTTCCTTTCTAGCATACATTCTTCCTGCGTCCATCGCTTTGACCATTTCCATCAGAGTGACACCAGTAATAGATTCATTGTTAATTAGAACTGATTGAACTGGGGAAGCACCTCTATATTTTGGGAGTAATGAGCCATGAAGATTTAAGCAGCCCATTGGGACTTTATTTAAAAAGCCTTCAGGAACGATTTGTCCATACGCTAAGGTGATGACTAAATCAGGTTTTATTTCATCAATAAAAGAATAATCTAAACGAATCTTTTCAGGTTGAAAAACAGGGATATTGTATTTCTCTGCAATAACTTTAGTAGGTACTTTTTCGATAATGCCTTTACGACCCACTGGATGATCAGGTTGAGCCACTAAACCGACGAAATGATAACCATCTAAGATCATCTTTTCAAAGACATAAGCGGATATTTCTGGAGTGCCCATGAACACGAGTTTTAAATTATTCTTTTCCATACGGAAAGATTATAGCATTTTTATTTATTTAAGCATACAAAAAAGCCCGCCCCATAGGAGCGAGCTTAATGGATTATTTAATCTCTAATAGCGACTAGCTAAATTATTTGGCTAATTGAGCGCCGCAGAGATATAAGCTATAACCACCAGCGAGGTAGGAAATAACAATTGTGTTATCGCCAGCATTTAAGGAGACTTGGCAAACTGTTTTCCAAACTGGAACCATTAATGTACCTCTGTCGGATTGATCAGATTCAACTGTCGCATCATCGAATGTAATATCATTTTCTGGTGGGACAACGTCTGTACCATTGACAGTGATTTTATCTTTGGCTGGTAATGGACTTTCTGTGCTATCAACTTGATACCAGAAACCAGTCTTGGATTGGTTACCTTTTTTGACACCTAATAATAATTGGAAATCATATGTGCCAGCAGCTTCTAAGTTAACTGTTAATGTGCAGGATACATCGGCTTGATTGAATTTATAACCTTTAACGCCCGGTAAGCTATTACCAAAGTCTTTTTCTGATAAAGTTTTACCTTCTGTTAAACCGGCTTTGATGTCTTCAGAAGCCCATGTTTTAACTGGGATAGAGATTTTTGGTAAACCAGTGAGTTGGAAGTTATACATTTTGGCTCTGTAACCGCCTAAGGAGACGATTTCAATCTTGTTTTCACCCTTCTTTAATGGGAATTCGACTGGCCATGTGAACCAAGCTTTCGCTGTGGAAGCACCTGGATCTTCGCCTAATTCAACTCTTTGATCGTTAACGTATAAAGCATAACGTTTGGTTGGTTCAACTGTGTATTTGCCCTCAGCATCAACATCTTTACCAACACCGCTATCACCAGCGACTGCATCAAAGATGGCTTTGTTTTGGCTGTGGGCTTGGATATAGAAATCTAAACCAGCTTTTTCAACTGCGACTGGGGAGTTAATCTTATAGACTAAGTGACCACCTTTATCTTCATCGCCACCTTTACCTTGGGCGTGATCGAAACGGATGGAACCATCGGAAGCAGTAGCTTCGATAGCATTTGATAATGTTGCATCATATGCTTTGGCTTCCCAGCGGAGAGCAGAAGCATCGTTTTCTTTACAATTGAAGACATCAACTGGTGTGCAGCCTTCTGTTTCTAATGTACCGGCTTTGGCGTCGGCATATTGGTGAACGTGTTGTTCTTCACCGCCACCACCTTGTTCTTCGACTGGTCTGAATGTGAAGTTATAGAATGTGGATCTATAACCACCGGCCATACCTAATCTAATCTTATTTGTACCAGCATGTAAGTGGAACACGAATGGAAGAATGAATTCTTGTCTTGTCATATTGGTGTTGTTACCACGTGTTGGGTTAGAGACACCTTGTTCAAAAGCTTGAACTTGATCATCGACATAAAGAATGTATCTATAGTCAGTGATACGTTTGCCCATTGGGACTTCTGTTTCTAATTCGACACCTTCAGCTTCGGCACCATCTTCGCCTCTAACTGATCTAGCATGGTCTTTAACCATTTTTGGTGTGCCATCTTCATTCTTTTCAATGTGATCATCAGCACCATCAATGTAATAACCTGGTGTCCAGTCATCGGTGTTACCACCGCCATAAGCGAAGAAGTCGCCACCGTTCATGTAATCGGCTGGTTTGGCATCCAAGTATAATCTACATTCATCCAAACCGGATTCTGCGACTTGTTCTGGTGTTAAATCGAAGATATATTCGAAGAAGTCACCTGTTTCTGTTGAACAATAGACGCATTCATCGACTTGTTGAGCAACTGATGTACCATCAGCGGTTAAGGCTAAAGCATTACCAATTGGACGACCCCAGAAGCTTGCGCCGATTTCTGTTTTACCATCAGCGGTTTGTGATTCTTTGAAGGATAAGTGACCTTTGGATTCTTCACTAACTTCGTTAGCTTTGAAACCTAAGAGTGTGCTGCCACAACCATTAGCACATGTGTAAACACGGACTTTGGCTTTGCCGGCATCTGGTTCGGTTTCATCACCGATTAATTGATAGTCATGGCCTAATGCAGGAACGTCTTCTGTTTCTTCGAGTTGGCAACGTTGACATTTGTGTTTGTGTGAACCTTTTTGGGTACATGTTGGAGCAACTAATTCTTCCCATTCGCCCCAATCGTGACCTAAAGCTTCGACTGTTTCAGTTTCTTCAGTTTCGCAAACTGAACATTTGTGTTTACGTGAGCCAGCGTTTAAGCAATCGGCTTCGGTGACTGTTTCCCATTCGCCCCATGTGTGATCTGCTAAATCTGTTTCTCTTGTTTCTTCAGCCTTACAAGCTGAGCAAACACGTTTTTGGGAACCTTTTTCTTGGCAGGTTGCTACTTTAACATCTGTCCAATCGCCCCATTTGTGACCAGCTTTAATGGCTTTTGTTTCTTCTTTTTTACACTTTTCGCAAACGCGCTTTTGTGTACCATCGTCTGTACATGTCGCCGGTGTCACTTCTTCCCATTTGCACCATGTGTGTTTGTTGTTGGCACATTCTTTTGTGCCGCCACCACAAGCTGCTAATCCAAGTGTCAT
>JAEEGL015194487.1_pt1 | contig 11467 bp, 25 predicted proteins | sample 9134231 | NCBI WGS metagenome assembly JAEEGL01 (sample SAMN16246548, study PRJNA631951) | gut metagenome | biome: gut microbiome; feature: rumen; material: fiber-attached | host: Bos | place: Iran: Karaj | collected 2018-10
GGTAACGATATACCTGTTGGCTATATCTTTAAATTATTTTTATCTCCAAGATAGGTGGCTGTTTTTTAAGCAGCCATCTTCTTTAAGTGTTCTTTGTATTCCTCAACAAACTCGCTCTTATATATGCTGCACCAGCGCAAGTAGTGCTTGAAATACAAGATGTCTCTGACACTGTTAAACGTCATAACATCATTGCTCAAGTAGAGCAAATTGGACTTATGCGTTTCAATGTTCATCGTTGAGGTAATCAGTGATACATTAGCCATAGCGTACTCGTATGGCTCTGTGAACCTCTTGAACCCAAGCATCCTATACAGTCTGCACAGTAGTTCGGATTCCGCTTCAACTACAATAGGTTTATTGAACGATAGAATCTCATCCATAGCCATCTTAATAATGACCTTACTGTTTGCTCTGTATTGTTCATCTATCACAAAATAATCGATGACAACGAACTCAGTAAGAGCGACACCAAGCATACAACCTACAAGATTGTCACCATCTGTTATCTTGTAGATGAGATAGTCTTCTCCTGGGTACGACTTACTGTAGCAACGAGCATAGTAATGTATTTCGTTGCTGCTTACCATTTCATATGGCTTGAAATACTTGCTGAGTAGCACTGTGACAGCGCATATATCCTCAGTCTTTTTCGTTCTACTAACCTTAATCATCTTACTATCGTTTTAAGAAAGTCAGTGGCGAGAGCATCGCTTGGTAAAATATTCACATACTCCACCAAGCTAAGTTGGATAAAATATATTAGAGTATGCTCTGCCACCGACTGTTAGTTTATGTCCACGCTGCTGCTTCTCTTGCATCAGCACGGTAGTTCTCACTGTCTACTGCATCTTTGATAGCACGTTGAATTTCTTCATCGTTCTGTATCAGTTCTAATAATTCTTCTCTTGTCATAATAGCAAACATTAATAAGGTGGATATAATGAACTAACAATAATATTCTTTGAAAATTCTGTGGCAAGTTCCTGCAATATCTCTGCTGCATACTTATCGCCACGCATCAGTCCGTGCTTTCTAAGAGCATTCTTGATGTCGTTCTTAATCTCTGGCTTCAACGTGTCTTGTATCATATCTCAATCTATATTATAACTATTATACGCTTTAATCTTAGACGAGAAAGCATTGTCTGAAAGCAAGATAGAATTACATCTTTTTACTCCGCTAATTGACGGAGACATCTGTATAATAGGTTCAACTCCCATTGCTTTCAGTTCTTCATAAGTGTACGTCTTGCTCATATCTCAATCTTGTTATGCATCAAGTTCAATCTTACCATTTCTGATTAACCAAGTATATGCGTCATACAGCGCATCTACAGGTGTATCACACTGTGGACTTTCATATGCAAATGCAATGAGACTACCCATCTTCTCGTTATTCATTACGTCACATACCCACATTGTATCAACAACACCAAGGTTAATGCTGATACAGTTACGTCTAATATCTTCAAGCAGATTAGACATATTGCTCTGAACAAACTCTTTAGTCATATAATATCCTGTTATCATTTCTTTGTTATAACTTAGTAAATGTTACCTTACCTTCAGTAATTGCACGTCTTAGTTCATCACTGTCAGTCATGGTAACTCCATTAGTCGGTTTACTACCCATCCTCTCAGATAGACCAAACGTCAATATGGCTGCAATTATTCTCTTAATTTTCATTTCTTTATTATGGTTTAGTGAAAGGTCCGCCACACTTATTCGGTTTAATGAACCCTGGTAATATGTTGGTGCATAAATCTACGTATGCACAAGTAAAACAGCAGCCATAATTCTCTGGCTTAATAAACGAAAATTTCTTTAAAATCTCTTTTTTAGTCATATCTCAATCTTGTTTATGTCTACAATCATTACATAAGTGTTCTAGGTTTAAGCACCAAATGCAAACCCAATCTGACTCTTTACATTTTTCATTATTCATATCTCAATCCTCCTTTACTTTATTGTGTTGTCCTAATTTATAGCCAATAAGGAACGTGAACAAACACCCTAATAAAAATTGAACAAATAAACTCATAACTCAACCTCGTTTAATCTTTCAGTTTACGATACATCAGAACCTCGCCATCTGAGTTCAATTGCTTGAGTATTTCAAACCCACATCGTGTCAGATGCCAAGGTGACTTTGTTACTACAATCACGTCATTTGGTGAACTAAGACCCTTGTTGTGCTTTGCAACCCATTCAAGTCTGCTCTCAATGAGAATCTTGCCCCATCCGTTACCTCTGTACTCTGCATCAAGCATACCCCAAAACAGTTCATATACACCGTATGAGATATGAGATTCACAGATACAGCCTATGCCAATTACAACGTCATCTAACGTCATATAGACTATCACAATGTCTGGAGTCTCTGCAATCTCTTGGTAGAACAACTCAGCATCGTCAGCATCATACACCCTGGTTACAAGACTCATCATCTTGTTCATCAAGTCTGTATCTTTCATCAGTTCACTTGAACTGATTGCGTTAATATCTCCGTTATACTCCTTGTTCATATTTTCTCAATTCATTTACAAAGTCATAGACACCTACGACAACTATAAGTATTAGTCCAAATAGATTTGATGCCATACGCTATTTATTGTTTACCTACATTCAAGATTTCTTTAATACCTTTCAGTATATTAAAGCCTACATAGCACAAATATCCTGCTACTGATACAACTATAATTAGCCCAATTGCTATTAGTATAAGCGTAATCGTATTCATATCAACCCTCCTTAATAGCAGATTCTTTTTCTACAGCATCAATAGTTGATGTAATCTCTTTCAAACAACTAAAGAAGCCACTCCACCACATACCATAGCCATTAGAGTGTAATGGGTGTTCTTCTTCTTCGTGTTCAAGAACATACTTAGCCTTCATTTCTTCAAGTTTGGCTTTTACTTGCTGTAACTTATCCATATCAGTTCTTTTTATAAGTTTGGTCTTCTAACAGTGATTGTTCATCAGAGAGGCTTCCGTCTTCAAAAGTATAGAACCAGTCACATTGCTCTTCGTCAAACTCGACCTTAGTGACTTTACCCAACACGCACTCACCTTCTCTATCTGAGTAGAACCCATAATAGGCAAGTGTGTCACCGACATTCCAATGTGGCTTCTTGCCACACTGATATACACTTTCAATACGACTGTGCTCTGGCTGCACATCTTCATCATCCTTAACAAGTTTGATTATACGTGCTGTTGCTCCACACAACCCACTTGCAAAGATGTAGTCTTCTTTTGCTTGTGCATCATGCATCCTGCGTTTATACTCAGTTTGAATTTCTTCTAACTGATTTAATAACTCTTCTCTGTTCATAACTCTACTATTATCTAAGTTGATACCACTTTACTAAGAAAATCACGAAAGCAACAAGTTCTAAGACTGTTGCAGTAAGCCACATGTACGTCATACTCTTTACGCTACTAATTTAACCATTTTATAGTCCACTACACCGATGGATGCTGCGAACATATCTCTGAAACAGTCACAACCCTTCATCTTACGACAGTTGTAACGATATACAGCCTCGTCTACATATCTCTGTAGATACTTGCTTGAAATAGAGTGATAGATACCCTCAATCATACGCTTGAGTGTACCCCAAAAGCCCTCGATGGTGTTTGTAAAGTCACCACCCTTAACATACTCCTTCCTGCCGTGATTAACGACCTTGTGAGTGTACTTGGTCTCGTCAATGCCGTTGTATGAGTTCAACTCGTCAGTATAGACGTTAGAACCCTCAGCAATGAACTGACCAATCAGAGGAAGCAGCGTAGCACCATCAGTCTTCTCGCACTTAACAGCAATCACCTTGCCACCACGCTGAACCATACCGAACACAGGTGTCTTGGTCTTGGTTGAGCGACCTTGAGTTCCTGGTGTGCGTCTGCTCTTGTGTTTGTTATTCTCTCTACCACCGATGTAAGCCTCGTCACACTCAACATCACCCTCAAGGGCGATAGTGTCATCTTGTGCGAACAGAGTTCTAATCTTCTGTAGGATGAACCAAGCGGTCTTCTGAGTCACGTCAATGTCTCTTGCAAGCTGATGGCTGCTGATACCCTTCTTGTGAGAAGAAATCAGATACATCGCCATAAACCACTTGCGAAGGTCAATCTTGGTGTTATTGAATATTGTACCAACCTTCTCACTAAAGTTCTTGTGACAGTTGGAACAACAGAAACGACCATCGGCTCTCTTGTGGCAATGGTGCTGACCGCAGTGAGGGCATACGACATCATCACCCCAACGAGACTCAACGAGGGCTTGTTGGCATTTTTCCTCAGTGTTAAAGTAGGTAGCCACTGAGTACAGCGAATTGAATTTACTGAAATTAATCATAATGTCTCTAATATATTTTATCCGTATCTTATTTATCTGTGTGCAAAGATACAAAAAATATTTGAGAAAAACAAATTTTTCAGCAACTATTTTCAGTCTGTACCTCATTTTTAACTTATTTTATATCTTTTTGTAGCCAACAAGTATATCGTTACCAAATTTTGTTTGTTTGTCAACCTTCTCTTGATAAGCTTCAATGAGTTTATTCAAATCTTGCCAATATCCTCTATCATAATCCATGAACCTAGCAAGTTCTAAAATGCCTTCACGTGTTTTAAGGTCAAAAGTTTCCTCTTTCTCTTCACCAACATAACCAGACTGTTTAAAAAAACTGAGCATATTAACAGTAAAAATCCTAGTTTTTCTGTTGTATTTGAATTTAGTGACAATGAAATTCCAATGCGCATCTGGAGACCATTCTGACATTACCATACCAACACGGAAATGTTTAACCACCTTGTCCATGTCATGCGCTATCTTGTCAGACAACTCTTCCAATGTTATCTGTTTTGCATCACAGAAAGCAATATGGTATTGGAAGAAAGGGGCATAACCGTAATAAAGTTCGTTCTTAATCTTCTTATTTTTTATTCCCTTTATTAAGGTGCTGTATTCACTAGTAAGTTTCTCATACTCGTCTTCATCGTTAAGGTTATTAACCCAATGGTTATATAATTCCTCACGGTCATCTGAGTAATAAAAATGCTTGCCATCACCAACTCTACTTGCGCAACCACTTGGCATTTCCTTTATGATGGGCTGATTCTTTTTGTTATAGCCCTCGAAGCTATACCACATCCTATCGTTATGGAATAGCCGTTCTGTTGGAATTCTATTCGTTAACATAATACAACTCCTAAAGTTACAACAACTGCAAATAGAACGAGAACTGCAAATCCAGTTCCAACCTCACCAAGATTGAAGTTCAACCTATAGTTATGGAAATTACCACAAGTGGAAAGAGTACTTTTCAACGCATTCTTGAGTTTGAAATAGCCTCCGATTGGATGGGTTTCATACTCAGATGGTTTTGAAAGATAGTCTTCCATTACCTTCTGCTCTTCATCACCCATGATGTAGCCGTTATACTTGGCTGATGTCATCTTTGCAAGGGTGTGATAGAACCAATTCTTCTCTGCCTTTACAATAAGGTCTTCTTCCTTAATCATTGCACGGTTGATAAGAACGAATGCAACGAGTCCAAGGATAACGATAAATGTAATTGTTAATGCACTCATATTGATTAAAATTTAATTGTTTACGCCCAACATCTTGCTCTAGTCTTTGCTGACATGTGTGTACCCACCTCAAATGGGTCAGTACCGTTATCGGCAATCTTCTTCAATGTGCCAATCACATCCTCCAACTGGCTAACAGCCTTCAAGGACTTATTGGCTAGAGTCTGCAATCCAAGTCTACGGCCTTTGCCGTTGATACACTCTTCATGCTTGTATGCCTCCATGAATCCACTCTCAACAGCACCCTTGATGATATTCTGAATGTGAATCTTGATGTCCTCAAGTTTCCAAGCAGTCTTCTCCACATACTGGTATGCAGCCTTCTCGTTACCCTTGGCCATCTTCTGAATGTCACCAATAAGGTTCTCCAATTCACCAACACTCACACGGTAGAATACGAAATGAGGACGAATCTTGTGATGTTCAAGAATCTTGTTTGCAATCGTACCCCACTGGCGATATGCATGGTCGTAGTATGCTGCAAATGACTTGAGTGCGGTGATTGGTTTCATCATCTTCTCAACCTCTGCTGCCACGATGCCGATTTCCTTTACGGTCTTCTCAGCCTTCTTCGGTTTTTCAACCTTCAACCAACGTTTCTTACCTCTGCGTTCCTTCTGTTTTGCAGCAACGCTTTCCTTATACGCTTTGACTGTCATTTTAACTCCATTCACGATGATGAAGCTGTTATCACTTGCTTTTGCCATATTCTTAATCTTTAAGATAGTCCATTATTGAATAAAGATGGTCAAGCGCGATTTCACGCTTTTCCTTATCAGTAATAAGCTGCCACATCATAGTACGGAGAGCCTTACCATCAAGTTCATTAATGTTATGCACTTCGTAGTTTGTGTCAACACAGAAGACGGAGTTTCCTCTCTTGAATAACTCCTTAAATGTACGCTTCTCAGTGTGTTTAAAGATACCTACTTGCATTTCGGTCTCAACACGTTTCTTCAACTTCACCTTGCCATTGGCACGTGAATCTACTTTCTCTTTTATGAGCTTTAAAGTGTCAGTTTTTGAAATCATATTTTCCTAATTTTTTTGCAAATGTACGAAAAAAAATTGGATTAACCAAACGATTAACCCAATTTTATACTTTTTTAACATTTACCACCACTTTATAGATGATATAAGTTTGTTTAAATCCTTGTTGTTTATTTCCTCTTGAAGTTTCTCAATGAATTTAATAAGTTCTTTCAAACATTTCAGTTGAACGGAATTCTCCATTACCTTATCGTGGTATACCTTTAATTTTTCGGTGTCTTTAAACTTCTCATTAAACTCATCTTGAATTAAAAAGGCATAGCTTGTTATCTTTCCCACCTTTATTAGGTAATTGTGTAGCTCCCAAGCATCACTGAATGGAAGTTCGAACTTGAAATGTGCATCAATCTCTAATAGAATCCTCTCTATCTTCATTAAATCCTTTAACTTAATCATAACTCTTAATAATATATTGGTACTTTATATGTTGAAACCTTTCTCCCTTTACTTATCATTGTATGGAACTCTTTCTTAAGTTTAGTTATTTCTTTTCTCCTATCAGTTTGCGTTTGGATTTTTGGAATAACTGTTGTCTTTGTAGCCTTTGTGTGTGTGCCCTTCCAAGTAAACCATTCTGACTTACAAATGGTCTTATCCATATACGCTATTTTAACATCGTTGTTTTTCCATAATACGTAGTTAAATGATAGTTGGTCTCTATGGGAATTATCTTTAAGTTCCGCGAACCATGCCTCCATTAACTTGATACAATCCTCATTATTGTGCTTTCTAAGTAATATGTTACTTTGAAGCAAACCATAATTCTCTGGGAATCCCTCTTTCTTGTATCTAGTCATCTGAGGATTAACAATCTCTCTTTTATCTTTCCTCATTGAAAGTACTGCTCCAGCTTCCTTATAAATACAGCTTCTAGTTGGATGCTTTGGAACGTAGATTGATATATCGTCCTTTAATGTTTCTCTAATGAACTTATTCAAGTCGCTTTTAATTGAGACATTGCCATCAACCCATATTGAAATATCGTATTCCTTCAAGAGTAGGTGAGGATTGATTTTCACGAATCTTTGTTTCTTAACTTGAGATAAACCTTCTGTCTCCTTTGGTAATGGTCTTATCTCCCATATATCACTATTCATACCTAAATTATCAGTGAAACATATGTAATCAAACCCATCAGTGATATAAGACGGTTCAATAATGGAATCATAACCTCCAGTTACACAAGTGTATATTACTTTCTTATTCCTCTCATTTGACCATAGCTTTTTATAATACTTTAGCCAATCTCCAGCAGTGATTTTTTTCCTTTCACCGCTTTTATTCCATGAACCGTGTCCATAATGTACTGCGTAGTTATTATAGTTTATCTCTTCATGCTTAAATTTTGCAGCTTTGAGATAGAATGCACTACCAGTGTCATATCTGTCTGCATATGGATTGGTCTTGGTATATGAGAGTCCGTGCATATAATTCTCATCGAAATAATGCACCTTATTCTCCAAACACATCTTAACGTTTATATAACATATGAATGGTAACACACGCTTAATTGTAGAGTTAGGCTGTGTTGTAACATTACCGATGTATATAAGGTCATCCCTATACAAATTGGATATGTCTCTTTTTAATAATATATCGGAATCCAATAAAACAAAGTTTTCTTTAAGGATTTCCATACATTTTTCTACACTATAACAATGTTTGGCACTACCCCATCCATTTGTTCTACCATTTGACCTACCCTTGTTAGGGTATTTCTCAAGCCATTTGCTGAAATTAATAATCTGGCCCTTGGTATTATCCAAAACCGTAACATTGTCAAATTCTGCTGTAAATGGATGTTTGTCACTGTTATCAAAAATATAAATCACGGCATCCTTGACAAATAAATTAACGCTCCTAACCAAACACTCGGTAAGGCGAGGAGTATTATAGTGTACAATAACAATATTCTTCTTCATTAAAAATTAAAAGCTTTTTCCTAAGTAATCCATACCACTTGAAGCTCTTCTTCCAATCTTCTTGTTGAAATCTCTTAAAGCGGCTTTATTTGCTTGATATTCTTCTGGTGTATCTGCCGATTCCCAATTAGGGTCATACTCTTGGAAATTACCAATTCCAATCTGAGCATCCTTGATGATTCTTTTAAGCATCTTGGAAACATCTTTCCAACCCTCAGTCCATGTATCTCCAGCGATGATTCTTATTTTACCACCAACTTTCTGTAAAACCCTAATCTTAACTGGTTCTGAATACTCACTATAAGACGTTCCATTGAAAGGTATGATTACATAGCCACGTCCATCAAGCTTTACATCACTTGATAAACCATAAGGCATACCCTCTCTATCCATTAGAGGCCATTCAGTACCACCTTGAATCTCGTCTGCATTATGATATGCTTCATTTGCTTGCTGTATCAAAGTTTGTATTTTTGCAACTGGGTCAACAGCTTCATTCATACATCTTCTAACAGACTCCATTACAATATTATGCAAGTCACTCTCTGTGAGCCTAATAACCTTCTTCATAATTAATATTCTTTCATCCAAATAGCATCCTTCAACTCTTCAGGAAGCTCATCATTATCTGTTCTATACAACTCAGCAGCCTTTGTTGAATCTGCCTCGTCAATATTCTTCTGAGAATTATAATCCTTATCACCAAATACACTGCTTACTTTGGTGAGGTCATAGTATGCGCCAACAGCATAATGACCGTTAGCACCAAATACTACTGAATCTTCATCTAAAAACAATGCCATTGCCTTTAGGATGTCACTATCTTTAATTTTCTTTGCCATTTTACGTAAAATTTATTTAAAATAAATATCCAAGAATATTTGTTTTTCTCGATTATTTAGCATATATTTGCAATTATGAAGCAAGAACTAGAGAAATTATACAATATCCTAACGGTATTCCTTGGTGAGGCAAAGAATGGCTTCGATGAGAATACATACCAATACCAATTCCCATGTCCAAACTGCGTTGAACGTGACGGATGGATGGAAGCACGTAAGTATAACCTTGAGGTGAACCTACAGAAACAAGTGTTTAAGTGTTGGAAATGCTGTTCCATCGATGAACACATGAGTGGTAGCATCATAAAGCTGATACGTATGCACGGCAATGAGAAGCTACTCCAAGAATATAAGGACGTTATCTATGAGATACGAAACAGCGAACTCTATAAGATTAACTTCACCTCTGGAGACTTCAACATTGATACCTCAGTTATCGAGAGAGAAGAACTTAAGCTGCCATCTAGTTACAAACCATTCAAGAAAGAAGGTAAAAACAATTGGGGAGCATTGAAATACCTTCAAGATAGAGGAATTGGATGGGATATTATCGAGAGATACAAAATTGGGTATACAGAGCGAGAGGAAGAGAATAAGAAAGGTTCATTCCGCATCATTATACCATCCTATAGTGCCCTAGGAGAGCTTAACTATTGGGTGGGTAGGGATTATCTGCCTAAGAGTGATAAATTCCCTTCAAGGGTCAAATATGACAATCCGAAGGTTGAAAAGAAAAACATTATATTCAATGAGGAAAAACTCCAGTGGGATGCTGATATAACTCTGGTGGAAGGCCCATTTGACCATATCGTTGTTCCAAATTCAGTACCTCTTCTTGGTAAGGCACTCAATAAAGAATATAAGCTGTATTGGGACTTGATTACAAAGGCAAATGCAAATGTTAACATCATGCTTGATGCTGATGCCTTTAATACTGTGAAGGAACTATACAAATTCTTGAATCACGGAAGATTATACGGAAAGATAAGGTACATCCCAATGGAAGGTGACGAAGACCCATCATCATTATACGAGAGTGGTGGGTATAAAAAAATTGTTGAGCATCTTTCTAATGCCCAACAAATCGATGAAGTTTATCTACAATAGTTTGCCATAAACTCTTTGATGGTAACTTTGGTATAAACACACTCATAAACTGGCAAGCAAATACTGCTAGTAAGACACATGGTATCAGTATTATAACTAGCAGTATAATGACTGCAATAAGAATCCATTCAAGTGTTGTCATTGTTTTTCGTCTAATTTGTTCTTAAATATTGTCTTATCGATTGGCTTATAAAGAGCCTTTGAGAATGCTTCGAAAAGCTTTATCAACGGATAAAATGTGAGATAGTACAACGGTCTCAAAATGAGCTTATACACCAAAAATAGGAGTATTATCACAAAGATTTGTAAACACATTGGCGGTGTAAAAAACCACAAACCGTTGTTGCCAGCATAGCTATCGTCTTCCTCTGTCAGCCACTTTGTAAAGTCTTTAAATAGATTGAACTTTACCGCAATAAACAAATAACAGAAATTGAAGATGATTGGTATTACCAAAATACCCAAAATAATCCATACTATATTCATATTATTCCTTGATTTTTAAGATTTCACTTTTAACCCAAGCCTTTGTCTCATTGAAATTGCTGAATCCATTGCTTGAAACGAAGTCATATGAGAGCATTGGATAGTTTACCTCAGTATCACTATCATGCTCCATAGAAATACTGATAAGAACAGCATCAACTGTGTCCTTACCATTCTCAACCATATACTTGTTGAAGTTCTCAAGACCATCTTTCAGAATTGAGGTATAGTCCATTTCCTTCGATGAAAGGCTTACCATATCCTCTCCCTTAACCCCAAGGGAGTTGAAGAACTTGATACCCTCCTTTATCTCCTTGTTGGAAGTAAGGAAACAAGCAATCTTCGTATCGTTGTTCTTGAGATAGTTACAGAACATCTTGGCCTTGCTTCTGAGAATCTGAAAACGCACGATAACGTCAGTCTTATCCTCAGTATAAGGTTTTGAATAACGTACAAC
>JAEEGL015293484.1_pt1 | contig 11467 bp, 7 predicted proteins | sample 9134231 | NCBI WGS metagenome assembly JAEEGL01 (sample SAMN16246548, study PRJNA631951) | gut metagenome | biome: gut microbiome; feature: rumen; material: fiber-attached | host: Bos | place: Iran: Karaj | collected 2018-10
GCAAGGAAGAACGGGATGAAATACACGGCTCCGATAAGGAACTGGTACATCACCACCACCGAAGGAGCGTATCCGTCCGTAAGGGACTTCGTGCAGGAAGCGTGGCCCACCTCCGCGAATACGGCAATCAGCAGCACCAGGATACCCAGGATGAAGAAACGTCCGGTCTCCCCTCTTGCGTGGCTGACCAGCAGCAGGCCGCCAAGGCAGATTGCAATACCTATCATATTAAGGACCGACACCTTTTCCTTGAACAGGAACATCCCTGCGAAAATGGCCACCACAGGAGTTGAAGCGATGACAAGGGCGCTGATGGTCGGGGAACCGGTCAGCTTGATACCGTAGGTCTCGCAGAAGAAATATATGAACGGCTCACACAGGGCAAGCAGCATGAACTTCGTCATGTCTTCCTTCTTCATCCGTATGTTGAAACCAAGTATCAGGTTCACTATCAGAAGGATAACGCCCGCAGCCAGGATACGGACAGGCAGGAAGAATTCGACAGGTATCGTAAGGTCGATGAGCCTGTCGCACCAAATATACGACAGACCCCACAGTGAGATTGCTATAAGCGTGCTGACATAAACCAGCAACATCGATGCTTTCTTCATATCCAGGTCAATCTTTAATCAGGCCGAGGCCAATGCGGCCACGCTCAAGGTCCACGGAAATCACTTCAACTTTAACCGGCTGTCTCAGTTTCAACACCTTGACAGGAGGAGTTCCTCTCGGCACTCCCATCTTGGAAACGTGTATGAGCCCGTTTTCGTGGATTCCGATATCCACGAAAGCTCCGAAATCGGTGATGTTCGTAACCCTGCCGGCAAGCACCTGGCCCTCGTAGAGGTCCTCGATGCTGCGGACCGAAGGGTCGAAACTGAAATCATCCCCGGCAGTCCTCGGGTCTCGTCCCGGACGGATCAGTTCCGAAATGATATCCCGAACGGTCGGAAGCCCGAATTCATCGTCAACATAACGCTCGGGATCTATTCCCGAACATAGTTCCTTGTTGCCGACCAGGTCTTTTATGCTGACACCAAGATCCCCCGCCATTTTTTCGACTATATGGTAAGACTCCGGATGCACCGCTGATGCATCAAGTGGGTTCTTTCCATCACGTATCCGAAGGAAACCGGCGCACTGCTGATAAGCCTTTTCGCCCAGCCTCGGGACCTTGAGAAGGGCGTCCCTCGAGCGGAAAGGTCCGTTTCCGGCACGGTAAGTAACTATGTTCGAGGCCAATACAGGACCGATACCAGAGACATACCGCAGAAGGTACGGACTGGCCGTATTGAGGTCCACTCCCACATTGTTGACACAGGACTCCACTACATAATCAAGCTTTTCTTTGAGCATTCCCTGGTCTACGTCGTGCTGATACTGACCTACACCAAGGGATTTGGGATCGATCTTCACCAACTCCGAAAGGGGGTCCATCAGACGCCTTCCGATGGAAACCGCACCACGAACCGTGACGTCATAGTCGGGGAATTCCTCCCTGCCAACATCGGAAGCCGAATAAATCGAAGCTCCGTCTTCGCTGACGGTACAGATCCGTACACCGGAAGGAAGTCCGCAGCGGCTGAGGAAATCCACGGTTTCCCTGCCGGCCGTTCCCTCTCCTACCGCAATCACTTCGATACCGTATCTTTCGACCATCGAAGAGACCGCCTGGACAGCCTGGACCTTCTTCATCACCGGAGGATGAGGGAATATGGTCTCATTATGGAGAAGGTCACCCTTAGCGTCAAGGCATACGACTTTGCATCCGGTACGGAAGCCAGGGTCGATCGCCATTATGCGCTTCGCTCCGACAGGAGCGGACAAAAGAAGCTGCCTGAGATTCTCGCCGAACACCTCAACCGACTCAGCGTCAGCCTTTTCCTTTGCTTCGCGAATGACTTCTTTAGAGATGGAAGGCTCCAGGAGGCGCTTGTATGCATCGTCGACGGCAAGCCGTATCTGCTCCTCAACGGGAGGTATGGGATACCTCGACATCTTGCAGTAATCATAATACATCTTGCCGCCGCAGCGCTCCTCGGAAGCATCCACCTTTACCGACAGGAAACCTTCGTTCTCAGCCCTCAGGATTGCAAGAAGATTGTGCGGAGGGATGGAGCGGATGGGCGAAGCGAACTCGAAATAAGTTCGGTACTTCGCCGCCTCGGGATCGGAAGCGGCTGATTTGGAGACCTTTGTAACAAGACGCCTGGAGCGGAATATTTCCCGTAGGTCCTCCCTGATGAGAGCAGTCTCGGAAAGCCTTTCAGCTATTATGTCACGGGCTCCGGCAAGGGCGGCCTCTACGGAATCAACATTGTCAGACACATATTTAGATGCTTCAGCCGCCGGATTCCGAGTGGTCTGGTTCCAGATGGCATCTGCAAGCGGAGTCAGGCCTTTTGCAGCGGCTTCCGTAGCACGAGTCTTCCGTTTCGGACGGTACGGAAGGTAGAGGTCTTCCAGTTCGGACGCATCCACGCATCCATCGATCTTGCCGCGGAGCTCCGGGGTCAGTTTCCCGGCCTCCTCGATGGTCTCGAGAATAGACTCTTTCCTCTTGTCCATCTGGGAGAAGACCTCACCGTAATGCTTGACCGCTTCGACATCGATGTCGGTCATGCCTCCGGTCCTTTCCTTGCGGTAACGGCTTATGAACGGGACCGTACACCCCTCCTCGAGAAGCGCCAGGCAATTCTCGACCTGGGTCGAGCGAAGCTTAAGCTTACCAGCTATATAATTGACATACAATGGTTTCATATATATTGGAAGATTCTAATCCTGGGACAGTTGGCGGAGTTCCTTCCGGTATGCGTTGAAAATCTTCGACTTGGAAACGAAGCCTTTATAGACGCGGTCCTTCCCAACTACCGGCAGGTTCCACGCGCCGGTCTTCTCGAATTTACCCATGACCGACTCCATCGGCTCGTCCTCGTAAACATACTCCGGTGCGGACAGCATATAATTGTAAACGCGGTTCTTCCGGTAAAGGTCAGTTCGGAACATATCCCTGCGGATACTCTCGAGCGAGACATAGCCCTGGAAACGGCCGCGCCTGTCGACGACCGGGAAAATGTTCCTGTGGGACTCCGAGACCACCTGCACCAATTCTTCGAGCGTGGCATCGATCGGTACTGAAGAAAAATCCGTCTCAACCAGTTCGCCGGTCTTCAGAAGGGTCAGGACAGCCTGGTCGCTGTCGTGGGTAAGGAGCTCGCCGGTCTTGGCGATTCGTTTGGTGTAAATGGAATAACGTTCGAACAGCCGGCAGGTTCCATATGAAATAGCCGCAGTTATGATGAGCGGCATCAGCAGCTGATAACCTCCTGATATCTCGGCAATAAGGAAGATTGCCGTCATCGGGGCCTGCATCACTCCGGCCATTGCCCCAGCCATTCCGGAAAGGATGGCATTGGGCACCGGCACGCTGCCGGGAATGGCAAGTGAAAGCAGGGTGGCGACCACGAATCCCGTCAGGGCTCCGACGAAAAGGGTCGGTCCGAAAGTACCTCCGACTCCCCCGCCGGCATTGGTGAATGTCATCGAAAACACCTTGAGCAGCAATACGGCGAGGAAGAATCCGGCGGTCCGAAGCGTAGCTTCTCCGGTTCCTTCGAACAGCGGTAATAGGGAATCATATCCTTCACCGTAGAGCGGAGGGAAGAATATGATCAGGACTCCGAGCGCTGCGGCGCAGACAGCCCATCTCACGAATGCATTCTTGACAGCCCCCATCTTGTCTTCGAGGAAAAGGGTCATCCTTATGAAGTACACCGAAACCAGTCCGCAGACAAGTCCAAGTATTATGTAATACGGGATGTTCTTCATGGAGAAGGCCACGAGAGGGAATGTGAACATCGATTTCTGGCCTAGGCAGAGATACGATACCGCTGTCGCCGACACGGTGGACAGCAGAAGCGGCAGCATCGATGACATCGAAAGATTGAAAAGGAGTATCTCCAGGGTAAAGAGCACGCCTGCCAGAGGAGCGTTGAAGAATCCCGCCACCGCCCCAGCTGCACCGCAGCCCAGAAGGAGGGTCATATTGCGGTATGACAACCCAAGGCTCCTGGCCAGGTTGGAGCCGATTGCGGCTCCTGTAAAGACGATAGGCGCCTCTGCTCCTACGGATCCTCCGAACCCGATCGTAAGGGCGCTTGTCAGCAGCGACGACCAGGTGTTGTGACGGGGAATCTTGGATTCATTCTTGGAAACCGCTACGAGGGCCCGGGTAACGCCGTGGCTTATGTTGTCCTTGACCAGATACTTGACTATCAGGAGGGAAATTAGCATTCCGACTCCCGGAAGCAGCACTTTGAGTACAGTTCCCCAGGCTCCGGCAGAGTCAGACAGACCGGTGAAGAAATGCTGGAGGATATGGATGGTGACTTTCAGGAGCACCGCCGAAAGGCCGCAGCAGACACCGGTCAGCAGCGACAATGCCAGAAGCAAATTCCGCTCCGGCATCTTCATCACGAGGCGTCGGAGCGGATTATTCGGATTGTGTCCCTTCATCAGTCTTTATCAGTCGTTGTCCGCGTCGGACCCGTCGGTATACTCGGATATATTGTCGTCCGGTAGCGTGTCCGAGCCGTCCGAACCGGTATCGGTGTTTCCGGTCACGGCCTCGTTCTCGGCATCCTCTTCGCCCTCCAGCCAACGCTCGATATCGTCAATATCATCTGTCTTGACCTTGATCTTGACAAGGTAGATGGCATCGGGAATCTCAACAGTCACCGCATAGAAGGAAGTCCCGTCGGGCTTGGGATATTTGGTGAGGTCCGAGAAATAATCCGCAAATCCTTTCGGATACTTCTCGGCAAAAGCCGCTGCCAGCTCTGCCGACATATTCTCATAACTGACTACGTGTCTCTTCTTGTTGTCGTTCGCCATATTCCTTCGTTGTTATTATCGTTTCTTTGCCGGTTTTGATTGTTTTCGCGGTGCAATATTAGGACTTTTTTTCTGATTAGAATAATTATTCCCGCTTTTTTTGAAAAAAAATGACTTTTGCATCTTTTTTCGCTCCGGATCGCGCTCCACGAACACCGGTTCCATATTCCTCGGGTCGATCCCGGTCCAGAACATGACCGACGAAACAGTCATCGGAGTCGGAGTGAAATCCTGCACCTGGTCCATCCATATTCCCTTCAGGCAAGGATTCTCGGAAAGCTTTTTCATATCGTTCATCGTGCACCCGGGATGACTGGATATGAAATACGGCACAAGCCCGACGTGGGTGCCGGCCTCTGCATTGATATGGTCGAACTCGCGTCGAAGGGCGGCGAAAAGACGGAATGACGGTTTGCCCATTTTTTCGAGCACGTGGTCTTCGGTATGCTCCGGAGCCACTTTCAGGCGGCCTGATGTATGCCTTAGGACAAGCTCCTTGAGATATGGCCTGGAACTCTCGTCCACATATCCCTTCTCGGAAAGGAAAAGGTCATACCTGATTCCGCTTCCTATGTAGGAATGGCGGATTCCGGGAGTCGAGTCAATCTTTCCGTACAGTTTTAGAAGGCGCGTATGGTCACGGTCGAGGCTCCGGCAAGGCGATGGGAACAGGCAGGAGTTTCTCCGGCATTTGGAACAGAGCTCTGGATTCTTCCCTTTCATCCCATACATATTCGCGGTCGGAGCCCCCACGTCGGAAATGTTCCCGGCAAATCCAGGGACTCCGCTGAGTTCCTTGACTTCCCGCAGGATGGACTTCTCGCTCCGGGACTGGATGAACTTGCCCTGGTGAGCTGCTATCGTGCAGAAATTGCATCCCCCGAAACAACCCCTGTGGGTAATCACGGAGTATTTTATCATATCGTACGCAGGGATCCTTCGGCCTTCGTAGCGGGGATGGGGCTTCTTGGTGAAAGGCAGGTCCCAGAACGAATCCATCTCTTCCGTGTCGGCCGGAGGATAAGGCGGATTCACCTGGATATATCCCTTCCCGACCGGTTCGATAAGGGTATCGGGATGCAGAAGATTCGCAATCGTTTCGATCTTGTGGAAATTCTCGGCGAAAGCTCTCTTGTCCTCCCGGCATTTTTCGAAAGAATGAAGCATTGTGACTCCTTCCTTCTCCTTAGGGACACCGTCGGCATAGAAGGCTATCTGGGGTATCTCCCTCATCTGCCGCAAGTTACGTCCGGATTCAATACCGCGGGTAAGCTCCAGCATCGGACGCTCGCCCATGCCGTAGCACAGATAGTCCGCGCCTGAATCAACCAAGATCGAAGGCATCAGGCAGTCCTTCCAATAGTCATAGTGGGTAAGCCTTCGGAGCGACGCTTCGATACCTCCTATGATGACCGGGACGTCAGGATAGAGTTGTTTGAGTATCCTGGTATAGACCGTAACGGCGTAGTCCGGCCTTGCTCCGGCTTTGCCATCCGGGGTATAGGCATCATCGTGCCGCAGCCGCCGGGATGCGGTATAATGGTTGACCATCGACTCCATCGCGCCGGCATTGACCCCGAAATATAGCCTCGGAGCCCCGAGCTTGCGGAAATCCCTCAGGTCATCCCTCCAGTTTGGCTGGGGCACGACGGCAACGCGGTAACCCCATCTCTGGAGCCACCGCGCGATGACGGCCGTCCCAAAGGACGGATGGTCGACGAAGGCGTCGCCACTGAATAGTATTACGTCGATATAATCCCATCCGAGAGCCTCGACCTCCTTTCTGGAAGTCGGGAACATATAGTTCTCTGCGTTTCCTCCGGCTCTCGGGCTCATCTTCCGGGAACGGTTTTACATTCTTTCCGGAAGGCCGATGCCGAGGATTCCCATACCGCTGCGGAGAACGCGGGACAGTATGTCTATAAGCTCAAGTCGGAACCGGAGCACAGCCTGGTCCTCTTCGCGGAGGACAGGCGTGTCGTGGTAATACTGGTTGAACTCTTTTGCGAGTTCGAAGCAGTAATTCGCTATGACTGCGGGAGACAGGGCCTGGACGGCCTCCGCCACCTTGGACGGATAGAGATTCAGGAGCTTTATGAGCCTGACTTCCTTGACAGAAGGGGCCAGGTCAAGGGTGATGTCCCCGGGGCCGTGGTCCGTTCCCTGTTCCGAAGCCTTGCGTAGTATCGACCGGATACGGGCGTGGGTATACTGGATGAAAGGACCGGTATTTCCGTTGAAATCAATGGATTCCTTGGGATTGAAGAGCATAGTCTTCTTGGGATCCACCTTGATTATGAAATACTTGAGAGCACCGAGGCCAATCATACGGTACAATTCCTCTTTCTCCTCTCCGGACATATCGGTCAGCTTTCCGCTTTCCTCGGAGGTGCGGCGGGCTTCTTCGTACATGCTGGCAATAAGGTCGTCAGCATCGACGACGGTTCCCTCCCTTGATTTCATCTTGCCTTCGGGAAGTTCCACCATGCCGTAGGAGAGGTGGTAAATCTGGTCAGCCCAAGGGAAGCCCAGCTTTCCGAGGATGAGCTTTAGCACCTGGAAATGATAGTCCTGTTCGTTTCCGACCACATAGACGTGGCTGTCAAGGCTGTACTTGGAAAAACGCCTCTCGGCCGTACCGAGGTCCTGGGTAATATAGACGGAAGTTCCGTCGCCGCGGAGAACAAGCTTGCGGTCCAGGCCGTCGGCAGTAAGGTCGCACCAGACGCTCCCGTCAGGTTCCCTTTCCAGGACGCCCATATCCAATCCCTTCTGTACCAGCTCTTTACCAAGCAGGTAGGTATCGGATTCGTGGTCTACTATGTCGAATGTGATGCCAAGGGCCTTGTAAGTCTCGTCAAAGCCTTTGAATACCCATCCGTTCATCATCGACCAAAGTGCGCGTACTTCGGGGTCCCCCTGCTCCCACTTGACCAGCATCTCATGGGCCTCCTTCAGGGAAGGAGCCTCTTTCTTGGCCTTTTCCTCGTCCATTCCGCTTTCAACCAAGGCTTTCACCTCGGCCTTGTACATTTTGTCGAAAGCCACGTAGCAGTCTCCGACAAGATGGTCTCCCTTGATGCCGGTAGATTCCGGGGTCTTGCCTTCGAAGAGTTTCTTCCAGGCAAGCATGGACTTGCAGATATGCACGCCACGGTCATTCACCAAGGTCGCCTTGATGACATTGTTTCCTCCTGCCTTGAGAAGACGGGATACGCTGTCACCGAGGAGGTTGTTGCGGATATGGCCGAGATGGAGGGGCTTGTTGGTATTGGGGGAAGAGAATTCCACCATGATGTTCTTCCCGGTTGCAGGAAGGTTCCCGAACGACGGATCTTCGGCTATGGCGCGGAGCATACCGTCCCACCACGATGAAGTGAAAAGCAGGTTCAGGAAACCCTTGACGCAGTTATAGCCGGCGAATTCGCCGAAATGCCCGACGAGGTATGCGCCTATCTCAGAACCGGTTGCCTCAGGACTCTTCCGGGAGGCCCTCAGCAGCGGGAACACCACCAGGGTATAATCACCCTCGAACTCCTTCCGGGTCACGGAGACCTGGAGGGAGGAGGGGGCAGTTTCTACGCCATAGAGAACTTTGACGGCCTCGGCCGCCTTATCCTGTATGAAAGATTCGGGAGTCATACCGCTAGCCGAGATATCCTTTCAGAAGCTTGCTGCGGGACGGGCTCTTGAGACGCCTGATGGCTTTTTCCTTGATCTGGCGGACCCTTTCACGGGTAAGGCCGAAGCGTTCTCCGATCTCTTCGAGGGTCATTTCCTGGCAACCGATGCCGAAGAAGGACTTGATGATTTCCCTCTCGCGGTCGGTCAGCGTGGAAAGCGCCCTTTCAATCTCAGTATTGAGCGATTCGTTGACGAGGCCCTTGTCGGCGCTTGGGGAATCGTCGTTCGGAAGGATGTCCAGGAGGCTGTTGTCTTCACCCTCGACGAAAGGAGCATCAACGGACACGTGGCGTCCGGAGACCCTGAGTGTGTCGGCGATCTTGTCCTTCGGGACATCGATCATTTCGGCAAGTTCTTCGTTCGAAGGCTGGCGCTCGTTCTCCTGTTCGAATTTTCCAAGCGCCTTGTTGATCTTGTTGAGCGAACCGACCTGGTTCAGAGGGAGCCGGACAATCCTCGACTGCTCGGCAAGGGCCTGCAGGATGGACTGGCGGATCCACCATACCGCATAGGATATGAATTTGAATCCTTTGGTTTCGTCGAATTTTTCGGCCGCCTTGATCAGTCCCAGGTTGCCTTCGTTGATAAGGTCCGGAAGGCTGAGCCCTTGGTTCTGGTACTGCTTCGCCACTGACACCACGAAACGGAGGTTGGCCCGTGTGAGTTTTTCCAGGGCCTGCTGGTCGCCCTTATGGATACGGAGGGCAAGTTCGACTTCCTCTTCAGGCGAAACGAGCTCCTCCCTGCCGATCTCCTGGAGATACTTGTCAAGGGAGGCGCTCTCTCTGTTCGTGATGGACTTGGTAATCTTAAGTTGTCTCATCTAAAAGTATTAAGTAGTTGGTTTCAAACCTTTTATTCGTCTTTTCCAAAGCCGATATAGAAAGGTTTTCCACCATTGTCCAGTCCCTGGATGAAGACTGAACGGCGAGCTTTCCCGGCCAGGGAAACGACATCCGAAGGTTTTGAAACGGCCACGTCGTTGACCCACTGGATCACGCTGCCTTCAACTGCTCCTGCATCCTGCATCTTGCCGGGGCCGACTGAGACTATCTCCACTCCTTCCTTCAAGGACAGGCGGGAAAGTGTCTCGGGCGATGCCGGGCGCAGCCTTGCACCGTAGAAAGCGGTAGTACCGTCCTCTTCGACAGTGCCGTTTTCAGATGCAGTTCCCTGGAAAGTCACATCGAAAGTCATCGACTTCCCGTCCCGTATCACCCTGATCGTCGCATGGTCACCGGGATGGTAGCCATTCACTTTCTCCTGCACGGCGGCGCCTCCATTGACCTGGGTGTCATCGATGGCGACAATCACGTCTCCTTTCTTCAGACCGGCCTTGTCGGCGGCGCTTCCTTTCAAAACCTCGTAAATATATACGCCGTCTCTCGAAGAAAGTTTCAATTCCTTTGCAATTTTCTCATCAATCGGCTGCATTGTTATGCCGAGGACCGCCCTCTTTACCGAACCATAGTCGATCAGGTCATCGACGACCTTCCGAACTATGTTCACAGGTACCGCGAAAGAATATCCGGAATATGATCCGGTCTGGGAAATGATGGCCGTATTGATGCCGACCAGTTCGCCTTTCTTGTTGACAAGGGCACCTCCGGAATTGCCGGGATTGACGGCCGCATCGGTCTGGATGAAAGATTCGATCTTGAATTCGCGGCTGTTGGAAGGCATCGAGCGGCCTTTGGCTGAAACTATGCCGGCTGTAATGGTGGAACGGAGGTTATAAGACAGGGGGCTGCCGATGGCAAGCACCCATTCTCCGAGGCGGAGGGCATCGCTGTCTCCCATCGGTATGGTCGGAAGTCCCTGGGCGTCAATCTTTATTATTGCCACGTCGGTAGCGGGGTCGGTTCCGACCACGGTCGCTTCGTACTCGGCATTGTCATTGAGCGTGACGCTGATCTTGGTCGCATTCTCAACCACGTGGTTGTTGGTGACTATGTATCCGTCCGGCCTGATGATGACACCGGATCCGCTGCCTCTCATCTCACGGGACTGAGGGGTGGAATACTCATCTCCGAAAAAGAAACGGAAGAACGGGTCTATCTGCGAACTCTGGGCCCTGGCTTTTACGGTAACGTCAACGTATACGACCGCTTTGACTGCGGACTCTGCTGCATATGTAAAGTCGGGATAATCGCTGTCTGCCAAATTGACAGTCCGGTATTCGACACCGGCGGCATTGGATTCATCGGTCGGCGCACCATCTGTTTTACCCGCCTTGACCACGGCATAGGCTGTCAGTCCGCTCAAAAGGACCGATATCAGCACTGTAAAAATACCTTTTTTCATATTATTGTGATTTAAAACTTTTAGTTGCACGTCTGGCGCGTTCAAGAAAAATCAAATTATATGCCAAAATTCAAGTAATAAACATTATATTTGTAAGCCGCACCCGAATGTCGGGAAGCGCTCGTTTGACAAAACTAAAAACCGACGATATGAAACTTAATATCTCCAGCGCAACGCTGCTAAAGACCCTCTCGGACGTTTCCAAGGCCATCCCTTCCAAATCCGCCCTGCCCATCCTGGAGAACTTCCTGTTCAAGCTCGAAGGCAACCTCCTCGAGGTTACGGCCTCCGATTCGGAGCTCACCCTCAGGACCAGCGTAGAGGTTGATTCCTCCACTGAAGGAGGGAGCGTCGCGGTGCCTGCAAAGCACATAATGGATCTCCTTAAGGAACTGCCCGACCAGCCCCTCAAGATAAGGACCGAAGGTGACAGCACCATCGAATGCAGCTGGGCCAGCGGCAATTCCGTACTGCCCTATTTCCCCGCTGACGATTATCCTGAGATCAAGACCGCCGGTGACGACGCCATCACGGTCACCTTCCCGGCCCAAAGCCTCATCGACGGTATCGCCGGCACCGTTTATGC
>JAEEGL015576440.1_pt1 | contig 11467 bp, 1 predicted proteins | sample 9134231 | NCBI WGS metagenome assembly JAEEGL01 (sample SAMN16246548, study PRJNA631951) | gut metagenome | biome: gut microbiome; feature: rumen; material: fiber-attached | host: Bos | place: Iran: Karaj | collected 2018-10
CCAATCCCCAATCCCCAATCCCCAATCCCCAATCCCCAAAAAAATTTTAGCATTTAATTCAGATAATTACATATAAATATAAATGGAATTAGAAAAAATTCAAATTAATGAAAAGCAAAAAGATAATAATATAATTATCACCGAATCAAAAATTCATAATATAGAAACAAGTGAATCTATTAATATTCCTAAAAATGAAAAAAATGAATTAAAAAATAATAATGAAAACGAAAGATTATCAAAATTATCGAATTTAATAAATAGAAAAGATTCTCTATTTAATAAACTTAATTCAAAATTTAAAAGATGGAAACAATTAACTTTTATCAGCAAAAGAAAAATAGGGACAAAAACAAAAAAAATTTTAATTAAAAAAACTTTAAATATTCAACGGCTGAGTAAAGCAAAGAATTCATTAAATGAAAAAAATCAAAAAATAAAAATATTAAAAAAGATAGCACCATTAAATTTCAATGAAGAAACTGAAAAAAGAAATAAAATCATAAAATTTATTGAATCAAGAATAATGTCATATATGAGTCGAAAAGATATCTTAAAAAAATATTATCAAATTTGGAATTCAAAAGTATCTAAAGATATAATTAATACAAATAAAATTACAAAAAAATCAATAACTCGAATTAAAATTAAAGATAAGTATCCGAAATCAGGAGAAGAACAAAAAGATATAATTGAAGAAAATAAAGATAATCATGCTACTGTTGAAAGAGAAGAAAAAATAAAAAATATTATTAAAAGCAAAGAGCCTTTAAAAGTATATTTTAAAATTTGGAAATATAAATTAAAAAATAAGGAAAATGAAATAGAAGATCAAATAAAATCTTCAGAAAATTTAAAGGCTCAAGACACTGAGCAAAAAACAAAAACTATAGTTACAATAAAACAAATAACAACAACTGAAACTAGTATGATAATTAATAGAAAAAAAAAATTAATAAAAATAATAAAGCATAATGATACAGAAGCCTTAAGAAAATATTTTTATAAATGGATGTCTTTAATAAAAGCTAATTTTGAATTAGAATTGAATAATGAAAAAAGCAATGAAGAAAATTTGATAGAAGTAGATAAACCTATTAAAATAATAACTGGATTTGAAAATTATGATATAGATAATGATAATAATAATGAGATTATTATTAATGAAGAAAAAATAGAAATTCAAAATACTAATAAACCAAATAAAGATAAAAATATTATTAATAAAAGAATTATTAAAAAGCATATTATCAAAAAAGATTTAAATAATAAAATCAAAGAAGGACATTTAGAACAAAATATAAATACTATAAATTTAAAAAATAACGATTCTCCTTTAAACAAAAACGAAGATATTATGATAAAATTTGATGAAAAAGAAGAAAAATATGAAAATAAATCACCTCTTAAAAATATTAAAAATAATGAAATAAATATTGAAGAAACTTCTCATGATATCAAAGCAAAAGATCCTCAAATTTCAAATGATGAATTCATTTTATATAAAATCATTCATGATAAATTTATAAACGATGAACAAAAGACAAATTTAGATAAAAATAATTATGAAAATATAGATAAAAACGAAATTAAGAATATTAATTTGAAAAAAAATATTTTTGATGAATATAATAATAAAAAGAAACTTGAAAAAATTATTCTTAAAAAAAATCCTTTAAAAATATATTTTAAAATTTGGAAAAAAAATATTAATGTAGAAAAAGAAGAAGAAGAAAAAAATGATAATGGATCCACAAAAAAAATAATTACTCAAAAAAAAGTAATTTATAAAAAAAATAAACTAGAGCCAAAAGATTCCCAAATTTATATAATTAAAAAAGAACAACCAATTATAGAACCTGATAAAAAATACAATAATAAAATTGAATCAAAAATATTAGAAATAATAAAAAAAAGAATAGCCACATATCAAAGTAAGAAGCAAATTTTAAAAAAATATTATGATAGATGGATTACAAAATCTTCAACTGGAATAATAAAAGAATCTGTAGTAAATAAAATCATTAATAAAAAAATACTTTCATTAAAAAAGAAAAAGAAAAATATTGTTAATGATAATTCTGATATAAATGCTGTAAAGAAAAATTTATTCAGTTCTGAAAATAATATTGAAAATAATAATAATTTAGAATTTTTGAAAAATAATGAAAAGAAAACTGATGATATAAATATGAATTTATATGAAAATATAAATAAATTAGATAAAGAAGAAGAAATTCCAAAAAAGTCGGATGAAAATGATATTTTAAAAAATAATATATTGAGATTATCGTTGCAATTAAAAAATGAAGAAGAGCAAGAAAATATTAAAAATAATCAGGCTAATGAAGAGCAATATGAAAATAATAATATTATTATATCAAATAAGCCTGATATATTTAATACAAATAATATTATTAAAGAAGAAAATGAAGAAAAGAAAACATCACTTCAAAAAGAAAAGGATATTAAAGATAATGAATTGAAATTTATTAATGATAATGAAAAAAACAAAATAGAGAAATTAAAAAAAATAATGGAAAATATATCACCTTTAAAATTTTATTTTAATAGATTCAAAACAGCAACATATATAAAAAACAAAAATAAAGAAAGAGAAAAAATTTTACAATCATTGGAAAAAATATATTATAGAAATATTATTAAAAAATATTTTGAAATATTTAGAAATTATAATATTGAAATTAAGGAAGATATTGAAAATATATATTTAACAAAGAATGATGAAAATAAAAATTTAATTAATGAACCTGAAAATAAGTATAATTTAGAAAATATCAAAAATAAGGATGAAAATAATGAAAAGATTAAATTGAATGTTTTGAAAAATGAAAAAGATGTTGAAAGCAAAAAAAATGTTTATGAAAATGATAATGAAGTAATTATAAATGAAATATCAAATAAACCTTATATTCAAAATAAAAGTGATACTAAAACAATAGAATCAAAAGAATTATCAAAACTTGATAAAACTGATAATTTAGAGAAAAAAATAATTCCTAAAAATGAAAGCAAAGGGCAAAAAATAGATAATAAAACTAAAGTTATTAATTTAGTATTAAATGAAAATATAGAAAATAATAATTTATATAATAAAAAAGAAGGTATTGATAATGAAGATAAGAAAGATATAAAAGATTTAAATGAAGGTATAAATGATATCAATATTTCAGAAATTGGAGCTGAAAGTATTCGAAAAGAAAAGCCTCTTAAAGATAATAATAATAATAATGAAATTAAAAATATTAACGAAGAAGAACCAATCAAAGAACAAAAAGCTCTTTCTGAAATTCAATTAGGAAAAATAATCAATAAATCATTGAATAATTATTATATAATAAAAAAGTATTTCCTTATATGGAAAGAAAAAGTTAAGATTCAGAAAATTCTTGATGAAAATGAAACTGGAGTAATTGAAGAAAAAAAAGAAAAAGAAAAAACACAAAATTTATTTGATAATGAAAATAATGATTATACAAAGAAGAAAAAAATTAATGAAATATTGGAAAAAAATCAGAGATTGAATATTGAAAAAAATATGAATGAATCTAAAAAAAAATCAAATAATTTAAATGAAAATATACTTGAAAAACCTAAAAAAGAAGTTGATGTTAATTTAAATAATAAAAAAAACGAAATTTTAATAAAAGAATCCGATGAATCTCCAGAAAATAAAAATCCTTTAATGACAACAAGTTCAAATGAACAAATAGAATTTATTAATATATATGATAAAGAAAAAGAAGGAACTAAAGAAAATAATTTGAAAGATTATATAAAAAAAGATAAAGATACTATAAATTTAGATAATAAACCAAAACAAGTTTTTGAAAACGAAAATAATTTAAATGATATAAAAAAAATAAATGAAACAGAAACTGAAAAAGAAAAAGAAAATATAATTTATAAAAAACCAGAAATAATAAATATTAATGAAGATAATGATAAAAATAAAACTGAAAATAATAATTTAAATTCTCAATATAATGAAGTATTCAATGAAAATGAAACAAAGGCAGAAATAAATAAAAAAGCAATAGAAAAAATAATATCAATACTCGAAGAGATTAATATCAATACTCAAAAAACTATTTTGAGAAATGGATTTGAAAAATGGAAAATTTATAATAATAAAATAGATGAAGATGATAAAAAAGTAAAAATTGAAAGCAACGGGCTTGGGGATTCAGGAGAAAATAATAATAATAAAACAGAATTAAAAAAAGAATCTGAAAAAGTTTTAAATTTAAATGATGTTAATGCTAAAGTTGAATATAAAATAATTGAAAAGCCTCAAGAAGTCGATATTAATTTGATTAATAATAAAGATAACAAAAACTTAATAGAAAGAGCAATAAAGATAGATAAAAACCTCGAAAATAAAAATCCTATAATGATAATTGGCACTAATACAGAAATAGAATCTAATAATATTAATGAAAATAATAAGGAAAATGAAAATAAAGAAAAAAAGGAACAAATAGAAATTTATACAAAAGAAGAAATAAATAAGGAGCAAAATAATAATAATAAAATAAATATTGATAATGAAAGGGAAGAAAATATTGGAAATAAAAATAATTTAAATGATATTAAAAAAATAAATGAAAAAGAGCCTGAAAAAGTTAAAGATAATATAGGTTATCAAAAATCAGATATAATAAATATTAATGATGATATTAATAAAGATGAAATTAATGATTTAAATCATGAAAAAAATGAATCATCAAAAGAAAATGAAATAATAATAGAAAGAAATAAAAAGAGAATAGAAAAAATAATATCAATACTTGTTAAAATTAATGATAATATTGAAAAAAATATTTTGAAAAATGGATTTGAAAAATGGAATAATTATAATAATAAAATAGATGAAAACGATAAAAAAGCTAAAATAGAGAGTAAGATTCAAGAAGATACAGAAAAAAATAAAATTAGTAAAAAAGAATTAGAAAAGTATTCTGAAAAGGATTTAAATATAAATGATGATAATAATAATAAACCTAAAATATTTGAAAAACCTCAAGAAGAAAAAGATATTAATTTAATTAATAATGCAGATAATGAATTATTGATTGAAGAAGATAAGAAGCTAAATAAATCTACAAAAGATACAAATCCTTTAATAATAAGTTCAAATGAACGAGCAGAATTAAATAATGTATATGATAAAGGAAATGAAAGTAAGGATGAAGAAAAAGAAAGAAAAAAAGAAAATAATAAACAAGATGAATTAAATAAGGAACAAAATAATAAAAATATTAAAAATGATGATAATGAATCCAAAGATATTATTGAAAATGAAAATAATTTAAAAAATATCAACAAAATAAATGAACCCGAACCTGAAATGATTGAAGAAAATAAATTTAATGATCAACAAGAAATAATAAAAATTAATGGTGAAAATAAAAATAAAATAAATTATATAAATCAGCCAAATATAGATATTTCAAAAGAAAATGAAAAAGAAGGAAGGGAAAAGGGTTTTGAAAAAATAGTATTGAATCTTATAAAAATAAATTCCAATATTCAAAAAAATGTATTAAAAAATGTATTTGAAATATGGAAAAATAATAATAATAAAATAAATGAAGGAAATAAAAAGGATAAAATAAATAAAAAGATTATTGAAGATTCAGAAGAAAATAAAGATAATAACAAAGAATTGAAAAAAGAACTTGAAAATAATTTAAATCTAAATGATGCTAATAACAAAAATAATCTTCAAATAGATGAAAATTCTCAAAAAGAAATAGATATTAACTTGACAAATAATAAAGATAATAAAATCTCAATAAAAGAAACAATAATTCCAATTGACTCCAAAAATTCAAATAATCAAGAACAACTTAATAAAATATATGAAAAAGAAAAAGAAAACCAAGGTAAAGAAAAATATGAACTAAAAGAAAATAGTGTGAAAGAAGATATAAATAAGGATAAAAATTATGAAGATAGAATAAATGATAATGTCAATTTAACAAAAGTTGTTGAAAAGGAAAATAATTTAAATGATATAATAGAAATAAATGAAACAGAACCTAATAAATATGAAGAAAATATAATTAATCAAAAATCAGAAATAAATAATATTAATGGAGATATTGATAAAGATGATAATAAAAATAATAATTTAAATTCTGAAAAAAATGAAATAACAATGGAAGAAAATAAAACTAAAATTGAAAAAATAATATCAATTCTTATTAATATAGATTACAATATTAAAAAAAATAAATTGAAAAATGTATTAGAAATATGGAAAAATTATAATAATCAAAAAGATGAAGATGATAAAAAAATTAAAACAGAAAATATCAAAGATTCAGAAGAAAATTTGAATAATAATAAAGAATTAAAAAAAAAAAATGATGTAAATATAAAAGAAGATAATTATAACAATGAGCCGAAAATATATGAAAAGCCTCAAAAAGAAAGAGATATTAACTTAAATGATAATAAAGATAAAGAAATTTTAATAAAAGAAGCAATAGTATCAAATGAAATTAAACAAAAGGAAAATCCTTTATTAATAGGTTCTAATGAGCAAATAGAACTCAATAATATGAATGATAAAGAAAAGAAAAATGTAGATAAAGAAAAAGAAAAAGAAGGGAACAATGAAAATAATGTGAAAGAAGATATGAATAAAGAGAGAAAGGATAAAGATAAAGATATAATAAATGGTGATGGTGAATTGAATCAAATTTCAGGAAATGAAAATACTTTAAATGGTCTAAAAAAAGTAAATGAAACAGAGCCTGAAAAAGATGAAGAAAATATTATTAATCAAAAAACAGAAATAAATAATATTAATGGAGATATTGATAAAGATGATAATAAAAATAATAATTTAAATTCTGAAAAAAATGAAATAACAATAGAAGAAAATAAAACTAAAATTGAAAAAATAATATCAATTCTTATTAATATAGATTACAATATTAACAAAAATAAATTGAAACATGTATTAGAAATATGGAAAAATTATAATAATCAAATAGATGATGATGATAAAAAAGTTAAAATTAGAAGGAATAATCTTGAAAATTCAGAAGAAAATAAAAATAATAATAAAAAATTAGGAAAAGAAATTGAAAGTGGTTTAAATAGATATGATAATGATAATGGGAAAAATGAACCTCATATTGTTGATAAACCAAAAGAAAAAGAAAATAACTTAATTAATGATAAAAATAAAGAATTATTAATTGATGAAACAATGAACCTGAATAAATATATAGAAGATAAAAATCGTTTAATAATAAGCTCTAATGCGCCTAAAGAAGACAAAGAAATTGAAATAGATATAATAAAGCAAAAAGAAGATAAAGATATAGAAAAAGAAAAAGAAGAACAAAAGGATAATAATATTGAAGAAGGTATAACAAAGGAAAAAAATTATAAAGAGCTAATTAATATTGATGAAGAATCAAAGCAAATATTTGAAAATGAAAATAATATAAATAATATAAATATAATGAATAATATAAATATTGAATTAAGTGAAAAAGAGTCTGAAAAGACAGAAGAAAATATAATTTATCAAAAACCAGAAATAAATAATATAAATGATGACATTGAAAACAATAAAGATGAAAAAATTAATAATTTAAATACTGAAAAAAATGAAATATCAAAAAAGGATGAAACAACAATAGAAGAAAATAAAAATAAAATTGAAAAAATGAAAGTCATTCTTTTAAAAATAGATTCTAATATTAAAAAATATCTTTTAAAGTATGGATTAGAAATATGGAAAAACAATAACAAAAAAATAGACGAAGATGATAAAAAAGTTAAAAATGAAGATAATAATATAATTAAAGAATTAAAAGAAAACAAAATTAATAATAATGATATTATAAAAGAACCAGAAAATATTATAAATATAAATAATGATTATAAAAATGAATCAGAAGTAATATTGCAAAATAAAGAAAAAGAAAAAGAAATAAACAACATTAATGATAATAACATAACTGAAAAGCAAAACGAAGAACAAAAAATTGATATAATTGTATCAAATGATAATAATAATATTGAAGAAAATATGATTGAATTATCTCATAAAATAAGAAAAGATTCTGATGATGAAAAAAAGCAAGAAAAAATAGGAATACTAGAAACATATGATATAGATGATATTGATGAATTTGATAACGATATTCATAGATTAAATGAAGATAAAATCATAATAACAAAGCCAAAGACTAAGAAAAAAATATTGACTAAGCAAATTATCAATACATTAGATTCAATAAATTCAGGTAGTAATGAAATAAAAGAAGAACCAAATATAAAAAAGCAAAATGATTTAATAGAAAATAGTAATCATATAAAAGCTCCAGGAATAGAAAAAGAATTAAATACAAATATTGAAAAAGAAGAAAATAATGAATTTAATATCAAAGAAGATAAAGAAATATTAGATAATAATAATGATATAATACAATCTAAAGAGAAGGAAATTAATCAAAATATAATAATAGAAGAAAATAATGAAAATAATGTTAATGAGGAAATTGAAATAAATGAAAAAATAATAAAGAAAATAGATATAAATAGTCCAGAAAATAAAGATAAATTATTGAAAATGATAAATACATTAATTCCATTGAAAGAATTTTTAAAAAAATTAAAAGATTATAATAAGAATGATATTGAATCTCCAGATATAAAGAAACAAATAATTAGTAATAATATTAATGAAGAAAATAAAATTGAAAAAGTATACCCTAAAAAAAATATAAGAAGATACAGAAATCAAAAAAAAAATTTTGTTCCTGATGTCCAAAGAAGAATAAAACTTAAAAATACTATACAAAAATATATTACACAACATCCAAAAAAAGAAATATATTATTACTTTAAATTTTGGAAGAGTTTATCAAATCCTAACAAAGAAACAATATATACTTCAATATCTACTATTCATAAAAAAAAACTTATAAAATCAAAAATAAAATTTATTCATGAAAAAAATTCACCTCTTTCAGATAAAATTGAACATTCTTCTCAAACTAATAATACTACTGATAATATCATTAAAAAAACGGATTATAAGCTTAAAAAAAAAGTATTAATTAAATTAGTTGTGAAGAAAATAGAATCTGAAACAAATCTATTAAAAAAATATTTTGAGATTTGGAAAAATAATATTTGCAAAAAAGAAGAAGAAAAGGAAGAGAACGAATCAATTGAGCATAAAAAAATATTTACGTATAAAAAAGGAAAATTAAAAGAAGTAATGGCTAAAACAAATAAACAAATAAATAAAGATATAAATAATGAAAAAAATCAAAAAGAAAATAATATAAATATATATATTAAAAATAAAGCCCCTATGACTAATTTTTCATCTTCTATAAAATTTGAAGATATTAATAATATATTTAATCCCCCTGAGGAGCAAAAAGAAATAAAAATTGAAGATAATAATATAGATAATATTAATAATGAAGATATTGATCATAAAGAGGTTATAAAAAAATTTATATTGCCTATGCCTAATAAAGAAGAAACAAAAGAATTAGATTTATTAATAAATCCTATTCAAAGAGATGAAGATTTTGATATTATGGATTTAAATTTAGGTTTATTAGATATTAAAAAGGCTCCTAAAATACCAAAACTTAAATCCACAAAAAAACCTTATAACAACAAAAATAAATTAATATTTAATCGACATAATACTGATAAAAATTATTTTGGAAGAAATAGAAATCAAAACAAGGTTGATTTAAATAGTAATAATACTGATAAAGAAATTGAATTAAATAATAAATATGAAATAAATAATAAAAATAAAGAATATAATACAATATCAATAAGAACAGATTCTTCAATATTAAATAAAGATTTCGATATTAAAAAAAAAAATAATAATTTTGTTCTTTATAAAAAAATAATAAAAAAAGAAAAAATTACGATTAAAAAAGAAAAAAATATAACTAACTTCGATAACGAAGAAAATATAGGTAGAAATATTCATAAAAAAGAATTTAATTATGAAGAAAATAAAATCAAATATAAAACATTTATATCCGATAACGTGGGTATAAAATTAGAAGAAGAAAATAAAAATAAAACTAAAAAATTTAATTTAGAAAAAATATTAAATAATCAAAAAGAATATTCTAATAATTATAACGATTTAATTTTATGCGAAGAAATAGTATATAAAAGTAATGAAGCAATACCAGAAATAATAGAAGATTATGTCATTCCAAAAAAGCCGAAAAAAAAATTAAAAATAAAAAAATTAAATCTCGACAATATAAAAGATATAAACTTACCCTCACGGAAAAGCAAAGAAAGTTTATTTGTTCAAAGAGTAATAAGATATAAAAACCAAGAAAGAAAATATGGATATAATATAAATAAATCTCCAATGCGACTCCCAGTAAATCCTAATGATATCGAATTACAAATATCAGCCTTGAGTCCTTTTACTAAAAGTTCAAGAAACTTTTATAAAGAAGACATTAAAAGATATAATAAATTTGAAGAAATTATACCTGATACAAATATGTGTATTACTGATAGGGTTAATCAAAGAGATAAATTAGAAGTATTTACATCACCGAGATTTTTGAGGCCTAATAATGAATATAATGAATATAATAATTATAATGGGCCTATTTCACAAAATAGTGAAAATGATAATTATGATAATTATTATGATAATGTTGGTTGTGAATATAACAATAATAATATATTTGATGTACAAACATATAATAGAATTCATAGAAGATATAGATTTGATATTGAGATTCCAAATGAAGAATTAAAGAATAAAATTTGTGATGGCTTAAATAATAATAAAAAATTGGTTGAGTTTCATTTAAATTATGTGAAAAATTTACCAAAAAATAGATTCAAAAAAATACAACCAAAAATATTATATAATATTATTAATGATACAAGCAAAAAGCTTTTATTATTAAAAATATTTTATACTTATGAAAAATATAAAAATAGTAAATACTTGATTAAAAAGGTTTATTTCAAAAAATGGAAAAAATCAGCAAATTTAATTGATATTAATGATAATGATTTTGTTCATATTGTTAATAAATATGGGCATTGCTTATCTGCTGAAAGTATCATTGTAAAAGAAATAAAATGTGGTATACATGTAAATTTTGAGGGAAATGTTGATTGTCTTTGCAAAAAAATAAAAATTAGTTTAATAAGGTTGTTAATTAGATATTTTTATCTGAAAGAAATAGATAAGAAAAAGTACTATTTATATAAATGGTATAAAATTACTTTTGGAAAAATAAGGCCTATTTCATATTTCCTCATCAATAATAAAATTTAGAGTTTTATAAAAATTTTTAAATAATAAAATAAATAAAATAAATGGGTAAACCAAATTTAAAAGAAAATAATGGGGATTGGGGATTGGGGATTGGGGATTGGGGATTGGGGATTGGGC
>JAEEGL015801405.1_pt1 | contig 11467 bp, 7 predicted proteins | sample 9134231 | NCBI WGS metagenome assembly JAEEGL01 (sample SAMN16246548, study PRJNA631951) | gut metagenome | biome: gut microbiome; feature: rumen; material: fiber-attached | host: Bos | place: Iran: Karaj | collected 2018-10
AAAAACAATCAAACAATGAAAGAAAATCAAGAAACAGCGCAAGGTCGCGAGCAAGCTTTTGCTGCGCTCGTGCGGGAGCACAAACAGACGATTTATACCGTCTGCTATATGTTCTCGCAGGACGAGGATGAAGTGGCGGACTTGTTTCAAGACACGCTGGTTAATCTCTGGCAGGGCATGGATTCGTTCCGCCATGAGGCCAAACCGGAGACCTGGATCTACCGCGTGGCTCTGAACACCTGTCTGTCGGCTGACCGCAAGAAGAAATCGGCCTTGCAGCGCGTAGAACTGTCTATGCAGCAAAACCTGTATCGCGATAACTCGCACTCGGCCGAGCAGGCACGTCAGTTGCACAGCCGTATTCAGAAATTAGATCTGGTAGATCGCGCGATCATCCTGTTATGGCTCGAAGACCTCAGTTATGAGGAGATTGCCGCTATCGTCGGCATATCGGTGAAGAACCTTTCCGTGAAATTGGTTCGTATCAAAGAACAGTTGAAACAAAGCAAATGAGCACTATGGAAACGAAAGAAATTCAAGAGATGAAAGAGCAAATGGCTCTTCTCAAAGAGACTCTCCGTAAGGAGCAGATAGTAAACGACCGTCTGTTGCGTGAGGCGATGCACGGCAAGGTGGAGCGCATCCATCGCAAGGCATGGGTGGTAGGTCTCTGTGCATTGTATGTATGCACGTTCGGTATATGGAGTTTTCATGAGTTAGGACTCTCCTGGTACCTCATCGGCGCGACCGTAGCGATGATGATCTATTCGGTGGTCAAGACGATCATCATTCATCGTCGCCTGGCTGTCAACAACGTCATGACGGATGACCTGCGTACGGTAGCTCACGCCGCGAAGCGCCTTAAGGAAGATTATATCCGTTCACTGTACGGCGGTATGGTGATGGTATTTATCTGGTTCCTTTGGTTAGCAGCGGAGATCTTGTTCGGCCATACCGTCTATGCGGAGAGTTCGCTCATGGCCCGCAGCGCCGTCTTGGGTATGCTGTTCTTCGGAGGCGTGATAGGCTTTATCCTCGGCTATCGGATCCACCGCCGTGTACTGAGTCTCTGCGACGAAATTATTCGCCAAGTGGATGAAGAGGTGTAACCTTTTGAATCTTACGGTATCATATAGATAGATAAACAAACAAATCGATTATGAAAAAGTTTTTCTTAGGTATTTTGCTCTGCATGGCAGTTGGAGTGGCTGCCGAGACGATTAAGGGTGGAGTGATAGACGCGCAAGGTAAGGCGATGCCGTTCGTGACGATCTCCGTGCTGGCGCCGGACTCGACGCTGCTCACCGGCGCTATCACCGATGATGACGGTAAGTATGAGTTGGATGTCAATGCCTCCAATTATATCATCCAAGCCTCCTATGTGGGCTATCAGACGGCGTTTGGCGGACCGGACTTCGTGATGCGTGAAGAGACGGAGCGTCTGGCGGAGTTAGAGGTGAAAGCCAAGAAGCCGCTGATCGAACGCCAGATGGACAAGCTCGTGGTGAACGTGAGTGCGTCGCCTCTTGCCGCGGGTTCGAACGGAAACGATATCCTTCGCCGTTCGCCCGGTGTGCGTATCGATAAGGACGGCAATATCACCGTGAACGGTAAGTCCGTCGAGATTTGGATAGACGGTAAACCTTCGTACCTCAGCGGACAGCAACTGAAAGCCATGCTCGACGGTACAGACGGCAACACCATCGAGAAGATCGAGATTATCTCTAATCCCTCCGCCAAATACGACGCGTCTGGTCAGGGCGGTATCATCAATATCAAGACCAAACGCAACATGATGCGCGGGTTAAATGGTATGCTCTCTGCCGCCTACGGAGGTATGTATTTTAACGATGTGCACCGATGGCTGAATACCGAGTACGCATCTTTGAATCTCAACTATCGTGGCGAAAAAACCTATACCTTTGCCCAATTGACGCAGGTCTATGCGCAGAATGATGTGGACTTCGAGACATCCCGCGAGACGCCGGTGCTCAAGAACTACTCCTATTCGCATTACGACGCCGGTTTCCAATACTATATGCTGAAGATAGGAAACGATTGGTATATCGATTCGGTCAATACGCTCGGTTTCATCCTCAATGTGCCGTATATGCGCATCAACCAGCATATCATTCCAGGCGATAATAGGGGTTATACGATTATCGGCACGGATACGACGAACAGTGTGACCAATTCGATGAATTCGCATATCGCTCCGCAGCACACCGCCAACCTCAACTATACGCATACCTTTGATGAAGCATTGGAGCGCGAACTGACAGTCAATGTAGATTATAACCGCTATAACAGCGCTGCAGACAACTCGCAGGAGACGCGATATGACAAACCGTATATGGGTACGAGTTCGCTCGGCATCGATATCCGCAGCCGTCAGGTGGTGAATATATACAGCGGTAAATTGGATTTCCAGACGAAGTTCTGGCAGACGGGTATGATCGAGTGCGGCGTCAAATACGGCTTGTCCACTACGGATAATCAGATGACGACCGATTCGACACTCAATGACCTGCCCCGTCCGACGATGGAGAGCGCTTTCCGATATGACGAGCATGTAGCTGCGGCGTATATATCGGTAGGTAAGCAGTTCGGCGAACATTGGTCGGTCAAACTCGGTCTGCGCGGCGAATATACCTTCAGTCACGGTCTTTGGAGCCAAGAGGGGCAGGATTCGGTTATCAACAAGTCCTATTTTGATCCGTTCCCGACGGCGTATATAGGTTATACCACCAAACCTTTAGGTAAGATCGGTCAGCCGATTGCGGTGAGCGCCAGCTATACGCGCCGTATCAAGCGCCCGAGTTACTACATGCTCAATCCATTCAAGACCTATATCGATGCGTACTCGTATCGGGAAGGAAACACGGGGCTGACGCCGGAATTCAATAACGATGTGGAGCTCCATTTCTCCTGGACGCAGTACCTGAATGTGACATTCAATTTTGCACATACGCAAAATATGTTCTCCAGCAAGATCACCATTATGCCGGACGGAACGGGCAAGATGCAGTGGATCAATTTCGGTACCTGTACGACGCACGGCGGTAACCTATCGTTGACCGAACTGCCGCTGGTTCCTAAATACATGTCGCTCCCGGACGGCACGCGTACGATGCAGGGCGCTTGGCTTGCTTTGACGGTCAATGCCGGTTGGCTGCATTTCATCAATAAATCATATGAGCGTCAGGCAGACGGCACGCCGGTGTTTGAAAACCGCAGCCATTACGGTTACGTCAACAGTACGCTCTCGGCATACCTGCCTAAAGATTGGATTATGACCTTCGACGGCTATTGGTCGAGTCCGATGGCTACCGGTTACGACCGGTCGGGTAGCACCTATTTCCTCAGTTTTGGTGTGCGTAAGACATATATGCAAAAGGGCCTGATTCTCAACCTCAATGTGCAAGACTTGGCGCGTTCGCTGGTATTCCGCAGCGAGGATCTGGGACAAGAGCCGGGGTACATCAGTTGGAACAGAAATACCATCCGCCAGCAGCGTGTTATGTTCTCCATCACATGGATGTTCGGTCAGTACCAGCAGCATAAGAACCGCAAGGTGGGCGACATGGATGAGTTGGGTCGTCTCGGTGGCGGAGGCGGTGTAAGCACCGGGAAATAATAAAAAGGTGTAAAAAATTATAAAAAATGACGTATCTATTGTGTATGTCATTTTTTTATAGTACCTTTGCAGTCGCAAAGGTGAAACACACAATCATTTAACACATACCTATAAAACACAAACACAATGAAAGTACAAACTATCATGCAGCAGTTGGCTGCGAAACATCCGGGAGAGGCCGAGTATCTGCAGGCCGTTCAGGAAGTGCTGGAGTCTATCGAAGAGGTGTATAATCAGCACCCCGAGTTCGAAGAGGCGAAGATCGTGGAGCGCATGGTCGAGCCGGATCGTATCTTCACCTTCCGCGTGACATGGATTGACGACGAGGGTAAGGTGCAGACCAACCTCGGTTACCGCGTGCAGTTCAACAGCGCGATCGGTCCGTACAAGGGTGGCCTTCGTTTCCACCGCGCCGTGACGCCGTCGATGCTGAAGTTCCTGGGTTTCGAGCAGACCTTTAAGAATGCGCTGACAACCCTTCCGATGGGTGGCGCGAAAGGCGGTTCGGATTTCGACCCCGTAGGCAAGTCTGACGCGGAGATCATGCGTTTCTGCCAGGCCTTCATGCTAGAGCTCTGGCGTTGCATCGGTCCGGATCAGGATATCCCGGCAGGTGACGTAGGCGTAGGTGGCCGCGAGATCGGTTTCCTCAACGGCATGTACCAGAAGCTCGCGCGTGAATACCATACCGGCGTATTGACCGGCAAGGGCATGACCTGGGGTGGTTCGATCCTTCGTCCCGAGGCTACGGGTTACGGAGCGCTCTATTTCACGCAACACTTGCTGCATGAGGCAGGAAAAGATATCAAGGGCAAGACCGTTGCAATCTCCGGTTTCGGTAATGTAGCCTGGGGCGCGGCGAAGAAAGCTATCGAACTCGGTGCTAAGGTGGTCGCTATCAGCGGACCGGACGGTGTCGTAGCCATTAAGAACGGCATCACACCGGAGATGATCGACTACATGCTCGTTATGCGTGCGTCGAACCGTAATAAGGTGCAGGATATGGCGGATAAGTTCCCGAAAGACTGCGTCTTTACGGCCGAGAAGAAAGCATGGTCCGTGCCGTGCGACATCGCGTTGCCGTGTGCCTTCCAGAACGAGTTGAGCGAAGACGATGCGAAGCAACTGAAGGCAAACGGTTGCTGGTGTTGCTGCGAGGTAAGTAACATGGGATGCCAGCCGGGTGCGATTCATTTCTTCCAGTCTAATGGCATACTTTTTGCTCCGGGCAAGGCAGTGAACGCCGGTGGTGTAGCTACCTCGGGTCTGGAGATGACCCAGAACGCGGAGCACCTGAGCTGGAAAGCCGAAGAAGTGGACGACCGCTTGCATCATATCATGCAGTCCATCCACGAGCAATGCGTCAAGTTCGGTCGCCAAGCCGACGGACATATCGACTATGTGAAAGGCGCGAACATCGCCGGCTTTATGAAAGTAGCACAAGCAATGTTGGAGCAAGGAATTATTTAAACTATGTATACCGATTTTCAAAAACACCTGCAAGCGACGCTGAATGAGATTCGCGAGGCAGGTCTCTATAAGAACGAACGCGTGATTATCACGCCGCAGTCTTCGGGCATCAAAGTCGAGGGCAACAAGGATGTGATTAACTTCTGCGCGAACAACTACCTCGGTTTGGCCGATAACGCGGAACTCATTCAGGCGGCGAAGGACCGCATGGATGCGCGTGGTTACGGTATGGCGTCGGTGCGCTTCATCTGCGGTACGCAAGACACCCACAAAGAACTCGAGCGTGTCATATCCGATTTCTTTGGCACAGAAGATACAATCCTCTACGCGGCATGTTTTGACGCGAACGGTGGTCTGTTTGAACCGCTGTTGACGGAGGAGGACGCGATCATCTCCGATGCGCTCAACCATGCGTCAATCATTGACGGTGTGCGTCTGTGCAAAGCGGTGCGCTATCGTTATGCGAACGGCGACATGGCGGACCTCGAGGCAAAGCTCCAAGAGGCGCAGGCACAGCGTTTCCGCATCATCGCTACCGACGGTGTGTTCTCGATGGACGGCAATGTATGTCCGCTTGATAAGATCTATGAACTGGCGCAGAAATACAACGCGCTTGTCATGGTCGATGAGTCGCACTCCGCCGGTGTAGTAGGTAAGACCGGACACGGCGTGACCGAGCGCTATAACCTGCGCGGAAAGATTGAGATCATCACCGGCACGCTCGGTAAAGCTTTCGGTGGTTCGGTAGGTGGTTTCACGACAGGAAAGAAAGAGATCATCGATCTCCTGCGTCAGCGTAGCCGTCCGTACCTCTTCTCGAACTCCATTCCGCCGATGATTGCAGCGGCAGGTATCAAGACTTTCGAGATCCTCACGCGCAGCAACGAGTTGCAGGACCGCCTGCACGAGAACACGGCATACTTCATCGAGCGCATGAAAGCGGCTGGCTTCGATATCAAACCGACGGAGTCGGCTATCTGCGCGGTCATGCTGTATGATGCCAAACTCAGTCAGGTCTTCGCGGCAGCGCTGCAGGAAGAAGGTATCTATGTCACGGGCTTCTATTACCCCGTCGTGCCGAAAGGTCAGGCGCGTATCCGCGTGCAGGTTTCTGCTGCGCATACCCGCGAACAACTCGACAAAGGTATTGCAGCCTTCATTAAGGTTGGTCACCAATTAGGAGTACTGAAATGAAAGCGTTAGTTAAGAAATATGCCGAACCGGGTATCTGGATGGAAGACGTCCCGACGCCCGAGATGGGAGTCAACGATGTGATCATCAAGGTCACCAAGGCCGCCATCTGCGGTACCGACCTGCATATGTACAAGTGGGACGAATGGTCGCAAGCCCACTGCAAACCGCCCTATACCATGGGACATGAGTTTGTGGGTATTGTAGCCGACTGCGGACCCGGTGTGCGTAATTTCAAGATCGGTGACCGCGTCACGGCGGAAGGACATATCACTTGCGGACATTGCCGTAACTGCCGCCGAGGCATGGGACATGTGTGCGAAAACACGATATCCCTCGGTATCATGGGGCGTGACGGCTGTTTCGCAGAGTTTGTCTCCGTGCCGGAATCGAATGTGGTCAAAGTGCACCCGAAGATTTCCGATGACTTTGCAGCCATCATGGATCCTTTCGGCAACGCGACCCATACCGCCCTTGCTTTTCCGTTGCTTGGCGAAGATGTGCTCATCACCGGTGCGGGGCTCATCGGTACGATGGCAGCAGGTATATGCCGTTTTGCGGGAGCGAAGAACATCGTCGTGACGGATATCAATCCGCTACGCCTCGAGATAGCGAAGAAGATGGGAGCGACCATCACCGTGGACGGTTCCAAAGGCGAGACGATAGCCGATGCGATGTTCCAACTCGGTATCCGCGGTTTCGATGTGGGGCTGGAGATGTCCGGTGCGCCGGCGGCCTTCAACGACATGATCGAGCATATGTACAAAGGCGCGAACATCGCCCAACTCGGTATCCTGCCGTCCAACACCCAGGTCAACTGGTCCGATGTCATCTTCAACGCCCTGACGATCAAAGGTATCACCGGTCGCCGAATGTGGGAGACCTGGTATCAAATGGAGCAGATGCTTGTCGGAGGACTTGACCTCAGTCCTGTCATCACCCACCGCTATAATTTCCGTGACTTCCAGAAAGGCTTCGACGTCATGGTCAGCGGCCAGTGCGGTAAAGTGCTGTTAGAATGGTAAAAAATCGGAATACCGATATATCGATATACCGTTATACCGAAAACTAAATAAATCAAACAATAACAATGAACAAAACAATGAGAAAATGTCTGTTTATGGCGATGCTGCTCATCTGTGGCACCGCGACGCTTTTTGCTCAGTCCCGCGAAGGACTGACGGAGTACAAACTGGCAAATGGTCTGACTGTTATGTTGTGGGAAGACCATGACCAACCGGACGTAGAGGGTTTTGTAGCCGTTCGCGCAGGTGCGATCGACGAACCCGCCGAGTGTACCGGTCTTGCGCACTACCTCGAGCATATGCTCTTTAAGGGTACGCAGCGTATCGGCGCTATCGACTGGGAGAAAGAGAAACCCTTCTACGAGGAAATCATCCGTCTCTATGACGAGCACGCGAAGACGACCGACCCCGTAGAGCGCGACACGCTCATCGCCCGTATCAACCGCGCCAGCCTCGAGGCAGCGAAGTACTCGACCACCGAGGATTTCTTCACGCTCCTTGACGGTATCGGAGCAACGGGTGTGAATGCGTTCACGTCGTACGACATGACCTGCTACCACAACCATTTCCCCGCGAACCAGATGCTCAAGTGGCTCACTATCTTCCACGACCGTCTGGACAAACCGGTCTTCCGTACTTTCCAGGCTGAGCTTGAGAATGTGTTCGAGGAGTACAACATGTACGAGGACAACGTGCAGACGCAGGTAAGCAACCTCCTCATGGGCGAACTGTACAAAGGTCACCCGTACGAGCGCAACGTCATCGGTCTGCCGGAGCACCTTAAGAGCCCGCAACTGTCCAAACTGATTGAGTTCTACAACACCTGGTATGTGCCGAACAACATGGCGCTTATCATCGTCGGTGACTTTGACGCTGAGGCTGCCAAACCGCTTATCGAGCAGACCTTCGGTAAGATGCAACCCAAAGAGTTGCCGGCGCGCAAAAAGTACAACGCACCTTTCCAAGCCAACAAGAAATTCTCCTTCAAGCGCGGTTATTATCCCCAGATCGTGTGGGCGTTCGACGGTGTGAAGGCTTCGGACGAAGAGCTCACGACGCTCCAGTTTGTAGGTAGCTTGCTCAACAACAGCATGGAGACCGGTCTGTTGGATAAACTGACGATGGACGGTGAGGTATCGGGCGCTGCTTGCCAGATTGACCCGCGCCGTGACATGGGTCGCGTCATCGTAATGGCAATCCCGTACTATGATGCCAACCAGAAGACCTACGAGTCCAACTCCGCTACGGAGAAGATCGTGCTGCGCGAGATTGACAAACTCAAAAGCGGTGACATACCCGATTGGTTGATCCAGTCCGTCAAGGCCGAGTACGCCCAGGATATCGCGATGCAGTTCGAGGAGAGCGACCAGAAGACGATGACACTCGTACAATGCTTCATCTACGACATCCCGACCGACCGTATCTTCACGGAGAACGCACGCGTTCAGGCGCTGACCAAGGAGGATATCCAGCGTGTAGCAAAGAAATTCTTCGACGCACCGCACATGACCATCGCGTTCGAGGAAGGCGAGAAGAAAGTGAACAAACTCGACAAGCCGAAGATCAAACCGCTGGACATGCCGAAGAATACCGAGACCGAGTATGCGAAAGAATTTAAGAAACTGCCGCAAGGTGAGGTGAAACAGACCTTCCTCGATTTCGCCGATGTAACCGTCATGCCGATGGGCGACAAGATCAAACTGCACTATGCGCCGAACAAGAAGAACAACATCTTCAGCCTAACCCTCCGTTACGGTATCGGTACGGAGAAGAAGCCGATGCTCGAGTATGTCACCAGTTTGATGAACGTCTCCGGTATCATGCCTTCTACCGAACCGCAGGATTTCCGCCGCGAACTGAGTGAGTTGGGCGGCCGTGTACAATACCGCGTGGATGACAGCTATTTCACCGTTACTATCTATGGCGACGAGGCCAACCTCGAGCCTATCTGCCGTCTCGTACAGCGCCAGATGCTCTTCCCGAAATTCAGTACCAAGCAGTTCGACGCGATGAAGGGTAACCAACTCTCGCAGCGTTTCATGCTCGGTAAGGTGGACGGCGTACAGGCGGAAGCGCTCCGCGAGTTCATCATCTACGGCAAGAAATCGCAGTATATCGACGTAGTGCCGTTCATGGATATCTACCGCATGGATGAGGTACAACTCAAGTCGGAGTTCTTGGAAGCTACCAAGTACGCCCTCGATATTCACTACTGCGGTGCGCTGCCCGCTGCGCAGGTGAAAGAGATTCTTGCCGGCAACCTGCCGCTTCAGGAAGGCGTGCACGCTTCTACTTCGCCCGAGTTCCGCGATCGTCAGAAATATGACAAGACCCAGATCTTCTTCCTGCCGAACGGCAATGTACAGCAGGCTACGATCTACTTCTATTTCGAAGGTGTGCCGTACTCGACCGAGCAGGCTGTACTCTTCCAGGCTTTCGACCAGTATTTCTCGGGTGGCTTCACGGGTATCGTGCTGGATGAAATCCGAACCAAGCGTTCGATGGCTTATACCGCTACGGGTATGCTCCGCGAAGGACAGCGTCCGGGCCGTAACAGCTACTTCATGGGCTATATCGGTACCCAGTCTGACAAGGTGGCAGACGCTATCGAGACCTTCGTCAACCTCGTTGATTCGATGCCGCAATATCCGGAGCGTCTTGAGGTCCTCAAGACCGCGTTGCTGCAGAACGAGCAGATCTCCAAGCCGGGCTTCCGCGCAAAGAGCCGCGTATACGACTACTGGCGTGAGATGGGTTACAACGAAGATCCCGCTCGCAAAGAGGTAGAGCAAATCAAACAACTCACTTGGGAGCAATTCATGGACTTCTATAAAGCCAATGTACAGGGCAAACCGCTGACGATTATCGTCATGGGTGACCCGAAGAAGATCGACCAGAAGCGCCTCGCTGCGCGGTTCGGTAAGATCCAGAAGATGTCCAAAGGTAAACTGTTTGCTCCGCTGGATCTCGACTTCTAATGCATCGTTCAGGATTCGTCAATATTGTCGGGAACCCGAATGTCGGTAAATCGACACTCATGAATGCGTTGGTGGGGGAACGCCTCTCGATCATCACGTCGAAGGCGCAGACTACCCGCCATCGCATCATGGGTATCGTCAACGGCGAGGATTTCCAGATGGTCTATTCCGACACGCCGGGTGTACTCAGTCCGAACTACCAGCTCCAGCGCCAGATGCTCGAGTTCTCCCGTTCGGCCCTCGTGGACGCGGATGTGCTGCTGTATGTCACCGATGTGACCGACTCCGCCGACCGCAATGCCGACTTCCTTGACAAAGTGAAGAAGATGGCCTCCGCGGGCACACGCGTGTTCCTTATAATCAATAAGATTGACCTCACGACCCAGGAGACCCTTGAGTCCCTCGTCTCTTTCTGGCATAACCAACTGCCGGAAGCCGAGATCTTCCCCATCTCCGCGCAGGAGCGCTTTGGAGTCGATCAACTCTTCGAAGCCATAAAGAACGCACTGCCCGAATGTCCGCCTTTCTTCCCGAAGGACCAACTGACTGACAAGTCCGAGCGCTTCTTTGTCAACGAGATCATCCGCGAGAAGATTTTGCTCAATTATGACAAAGAGATCCCGTACTCCGTCGAAGTCGAAGTCGAATCCTTTATCGATCATTCGGAAGAAAAAATGACAAATGACAAATCACCAATGACCAATAGAAATCTCGTTGAGATTTCCGCTGTCATCTACTGCGAACGCGATAGCCAGAAAGGCATTCTCATCGGCAAAGCCGGCGCGGCTTTGAAGCGGGTAGGGAGTCAGGCCCGCAAGGATATCGAGGACTTCCTCCAGAAGCAGGTCTTCCTCCAACTCTTTGTCAAAGTGGACCGCGACTGGCGCTCCAACACCGGCCGACTCAAGCATTACGGCTATGACCTGACATAACCCGTAACCCGTAACCGGTAACCCTTAATCCAAAAGTCTGCCAAAACTGACAAAATGGCAGACTTTTTTGTATGGCATAATATTTGTCATTCTTTGGGTGACTAGGTTCCTAGTATCCCTAGGCTCCTAGAACCCTAAAAAACAGAAAATTAATTAAAGAAAGGAAAATATTATGTCTAAGATTATTGGAATTGACCTCGGTACCACGAACTCGTGTGTAGCCGTAATGGAGGG
>JAEEGL016849390.1_pt1 | contig 11467 bp, 11 predicted proteins | sample 9134231 | NCBI WGS metagenome assembly JAEEGL01 (sample SAMN16246548, study PRJNA631951) | gut metagenome | biome: gut microbiome; feature: rumen; material: fiber-attached | host: Bos | place: Iran: Karaj | collected 2018-10
AATCGTTAATGATACTCTCTAAAAACCTATTTAAATCCATTTATTTAAAAGTAGGTTTATATTATATATAAAATTAATCGTTAATGATACTCTCTAAAAACCTATTTAAAATCATTTGTTTAAAAGTAGGTTTATATTATATATATTTATATAAAAAAAAAATTAATCATTAATGATAGAACTAAAGTATTCTCCTAAAGATCCTAGATATATATTTGTATTTTCCGATATACCCGAGGAAATGAAGGAGTTAGAGGCTCATATGAACCGAATACCTCCGTATATGTTTCTACCGTCTTTTACTGGTATACCTAAACCTGAAATATTTTTGCATTCGGTAAGGTCCCCAAAAACTGGACAGGTGGTCCACTACTGCCATTCTGGTCTTTGGAAGGAAATTATTGATTTCTGTAAAGAAAAAAATATCATATATAAGGGGTTATATGACAATAATGATTTTAAGTATACAAAATTTAATCTGACTAAAGATCAGTTTAGAGAATACGTCAGCCGGTGGAACCTTAACTTACAACCCAGGGACTATCAGATTGAAGCTGCGTGGCTGATACTGAAATTCAAGCAGTCCCTGTCACAGCTAGCAACACGTGCAGGCAAGACACTTATAGCTTATCTTGTTTTTCGCTATATGCTTGAAAATGGAGCAAATAATATACTTATGATAGTACCTAACGTATCACTGGTTAAACAGGGTGTAGGAGATTTTGCAGACTATCAGGAGTTTTTTAAGACAGAAACTGTCTGGGCTGGGGGAAAGATGTGTTCTTCATCTAACCTTACTATAGGAACATTCCAGTCACTAGTTAAAAAAGCAGATAAGAGATCTTCAAAATACGACCCCAAGTTCTTTAAAAAGTTCGATATAGTCCTAATAGACGAATGTCATACCGCAAAATGTGAATCAATAAATACTATATTAAATCTTGATTCCTGGAAAGGTGTAAAGCTAAAATTTGGTTTTTCTGGTTCATTGCCTGAATCAAATACCATAGACTCATTCGTATGCCAATCTTTGTTAGGTCCAAAAATTCAGGATATAAGATCCAAAGAACTTATGGATCAAGGATTTATAACACCCATAGAAATAGAACAGTTACGTATTCATTATGACTATGATGAGACTTTGCAGAATAGTTATATCAGATTGGGTGAGTATATATGTGGAACATATGTAGATGATCCTCAGAAAAAACATATAAAGCTACCGAAAGAAGAACAGAGGTTCCTAATAACACACCAGAAGAGATTGCCATATTCAATCTTAAATATGAAGCAGCAATATATCCAAGGAGATATTACTAAAGAAGAATATATAAACTATCTTGTTGATCTTTGTAAAGCCAAGGGAGCAAATTTATTGCTTCTCGAACAGATGCTTATGTTTGAACAAACCAAACGGCTGGATGTTATGGAAAGGCTTTTTAGAGATATGACTAAGAACTGCATAGTATTTGCACACCATACAGAATACTTGAATTTTCTTAAAGAACACTTTGAAAAGAAGTTTCCTGATAAGAATATTTATATAATTACTGGAACAACGTCTATTAAAAAGAGAGACAAGATCATTAAAGATCTGCCCGATAACAATAACTGCATACTATTTGCATCGTATGGATGCACAGCTACAGGATTGACTTTAAAAAATATAGATTATGGTGTTTTTGCAGAATCTTTTAAATCACAGATAATCAATAAACAAGCTATGGGTAGGGGACTGTGTCTTGCTAATGATAAAAAGGTATATAAGCTTTACGATATAATCGATTGTTTCCCTACAAAGAAATTATTATTCCAGGGCAAAACGAAGGAGTCGTTATATAAGAAAGAATCATTTGATTATAAAGTCGTTAATTTATGACAAACATCAATGGATTTAGACGTTCTGTTATATATTTATTAATGGATTTCATTATTGGAATCTGAAGTGTTTATTTACTTCATTTAAGAATTCATTGGCTGATGCAAACCTTTCTGTTTTCCAGCCGGTGGTCTCTCGAAACAAATTACGGGCATTAAAGACACAGTATATAGGATTAGTAGGACCTATTTTTTCATTTTTTGTATTACAAAATCTAATCCACCGGTCTTTTTCGACTATAAATATCTTATCTTTAGCTCGATTTAGTATTACTGCTGTTTCTGGAAAGTATGGTGGTTTTTCGACTAAATCTTCTCTTGGTTGGAATCCTTGTCGTTCTAAAAAAGATGCCATTTCCTCTATAGTACCATCAATAGGAAACTTATCAGTAGATCCTAGATGTCTAGGATTTAAACGTTCGTTTATGTAGTTGCTTAAAGTATTCATTCCTCATCTAAACTTTTAACCCATGTGTTTACAAGGTGCTGTACTTTATTATCAACAACCATTTTATTAAAAATAGGTATTGTAACTATATTCTGGCCGTATTCAAAAAAGTTATCCTTTAAATACTTTTCATATAACTCCTTAGGTGCTAATTTTTTACTACCGCAGTAGGCAGCCCATGCGTTTTTATAACCTTGCTTGGCATCAATGGCACTTAAAAAAAATATCCAATCAGTATTTTCCGAATAGAATACTAGGCATTTTCCCATGTGTGATGAGTCGCTGGATATTTCCACACACCACCAATCTCTACAACTTACCGAGGTAGTGTCAATATAATCTGTTTCAAAATGCCATTCTAACTTATGTATTAAAAATGGAAATGAAAAGTCATATATAGGCCCTAAGTGTCTTGGATTTAGACGTTCTAGTATGTAATTATTCAAAGTTACCATTCAAATTCTTTAAATTTTGGCTTATAGTCTTCTTTGATTTTGCAATCTTTAAAAATATTTTCGTAAGTTGTAAGTTTCATAGTACTCCATCCAGAGATGTTCTGATTAAACGACTTTGCATTATTAAATATATCATCCATTTCAGTAACACGACCTACGTCCCACTTATTCAAAGGTTTATTAAATTTATATGCATTCTGGAACATAGCGTTCATACTAGTAACACCAGATACATTCCAATCATTAAGGGGTTTATCGAACTTATAAGCACAAGCAAACATACCATCCATATTAAGGACCTTTGATACATCCCATCTACCTATAGGCTGATTAAATGACTGTGCGTTGTCAAACATATCATGCATATCCTCTACATTTGAGGTATCCCACCTAGTAATATCACCGTTAAAATCCTCCCACATGAAGAACAGACCGGACATGTCCGTTATTAATGAAGTATCTATGTCATTATAATCTCCGTTAGGACCTCTGTCATTGTTAAGTTTATAAAGAAGTTCTTCTAATTCTTTTTTATTTTTAGGTTTATATAAGTAGTGTATTCCTAGATGTCTAGGGTTTAAGCGCTCGATAATATAATTATTTAAAGTTTTCATATATATATTTCATAAAAATTTATTTGGCATCTTTGTCTTCATTAAATATTGCGAAGAATATTTTAATTAATAGCCTGTAGTCTGGTTTATGATAATCGATCTGCTCACATAATCTTTTTATTTTGGGTGGGATTCTCTTATTACTCGATTTGGAGTTTATGGCCGCAGTTCCAATGTATTTTCCGCCGGGGGTATACTCAAGCAATAACTTATAAACTAAACCATTCTTTAAGATGATAATCTGTTCTAAAGAAGGATTGCTAGAGGCTAAAACTTTGAATGAGAGTGTATACAAACATATATCATCGACAGAAGAACATATGTTTTTTATATTATCATAGTGTATGTCTTTTGTTAGTATATCTATGATTTCCTCTTTATTGATATCACCTAAACCAAACGATTCTACAAAAACTTTGGTCCAATCCAGATCCCCAGGAGTGCTTCCTAAGTGTCTTGGATTTAGACGCTCGTTTATGTAGTTATTAATAGATTTCATTTTATATTTTGTTTTATCTTTATATATAATATAATAAAAAAGTCATCTGGTATGCGCTCAGATGACTTAAAATATTTTATACTATCATTTGTTACATGCCACCCATACCTCCACCTTGTTGTGGTTCAGGATTTTCACCTCCGGCTAAGTGCAAATCTTCAATTTCTTGCTGTTTGTACTTTTCGTTAAGTTTAATATCAGCATCGGAAAGTTTGAGATATTTTTCTACTAAGAATCGTGAACTAAAGAATTTAATCTCATTGCCTTCTAAGTCCATATCTACCATTGAATCCTTCATAGTCTGTATAAAGTCAACGCGTTTCTGCATTAACTCTATTTCGATCATTTCTTCAAAAGGATTGTAAGTTTTGTACTGGAGTGCAATCGCATTAAGGAAATTCCTATTATCCTTCAATTCCGGGATTTCAAGCGCAACCCAAATCGCAAGAGGCTTCAAAATGATCATAGAGAATATATTACGCAATCTTGTTACGAATCTTGAAAAGTCTACTTCGCAACGCATAACAGAAGTAGCTTCTGAACCAAACCACGTTTCAGAATTCTCCTGGTCAAATCGATTCAGAGGAATTTTTGACACTTTATATAATTGATTTTTGAAGTATTTAAGCTGATCTCCGTCATTTATCTCAGGTCCTTCACCCCCCAATATTTCAATTTCTGGTTTTCCTGAATCAGATTCCGCAAACCAATATTCCTTATTGAATGGTTGGGTGACTTGTCCGTTTATAGTCAACTCTCCAGAGTCGGAAATAAACTTAATATCTTCTTTATATTTATTCATAGAAGTCATAAGTGTCTGGGTTCCCAAGGTTCTACCCAATCCTTTAATAGGAATAGTAAATGCCATCTTATACTGTGCGTTAGTGACTGTCCAGATGATCTGTGCTTGTTCTATGATACGATATATATTAAAAGGACGGATCAGACGTTCGAGATACGATGTTCTACATACAGATTCGGTGTCCTGGTACTGGATGTATATTACTTGGGAATCCAATAGTTTGCGTTCTCTACCTACAATACCCTTAAATTGAATCCAGTAAGTTTTATTATTTTCAAACTTTTTTGTCAAAGTAGCTGGATCTAACGGTACTAAGCCTATTATCTTTGTAGGATTCTCTAATGAATCATATACTATTTCCCAAGATAAGATACCTTCAACTAAAAATCTTTTAAAGTTATCCCATGCACGATATTTCCAATCGAGCATTTTGTACAGAAGAGCATAATTTTTATTAATACAGTTTGATATTTTCTCAACTGTCTTTTTATTAAACTCTGAGTAATCCTTAGGATCAACAAAAGGTTCAGCAAAATATGTTAAGTTAGTATCATAAACGATAGCTTCGTTAGTAAAAGTATCCAGTATATCTTCAAGTTCAGGCTGCAAAGCTAGCTTACGCAGTACTTCACGCTTAGCTTGGAAGTCCTTTTCATAGAAATCTTTGTCTTTGTTAGACTTATTTTTCCACGAACTTTGAAGCTGTGCAAATATATCAGCCGTAGTCTGCTGTGTTTCCTTATCCAACAAGCTTTTGTCTGCGGGAAGAGCTCTCATGTTGGCTATGACATCGTCATCATATGTCATACCCAAACGAGAAAGATCCGAGAAAAACTGGGATATTAATCCCTTTTTCTTTTTATTTTTATTTTCTTTTTGAAATGCATAGCTGGGATGGAAGTTGGTAGTCTGTTTAAATCCAGGTATGTTGTAACGGTTATCGGCGGCCTCGTCGATATTTATTACTCGTTGTTCCAAGACTTGTTTTCCTGTTACGTTTGGATCCATTGTTTTTATAAGAATTTTATTTTTAATCCAGGAGTATTCTCCCCTATCTTTATTCGTTTTTTATTTATAATTAAAATAAATATTATTTCATTATTTATTAATTCAGTATCTACAACCGTCCCCGATATGTTAAGATGCAATAAACACTCACATTCAAAATGAACATTTTTACCCTTGAAAAGAGACATTATATATTTTTTGTATTCTTGCATTGGCCTGTCTTAATACTTAAAAGATCATCTTTCTTAAAAATTCTTGTTGAATAAATTAATCATTGTATTATCTACATATAATTATAATAATATTTTGATATAAAAGTCTTATTATTTCTTTTAAATTAGTTTTCATTTATTCATATATTACGATACAAAATAAAACATATTCATAATATGGAGATTGAATTCATTCAAGAAAAAATAGAAAAGATCCTTCCTTTATATATTGAAACAAAAGATTCTATTTTGGTGGGGTTTAGAATCGATAGGAAAGAAGATCGTAGTATACTTATAGTTACCTGTTGTGATTTTGATGGTATAGGTAAGTCCATTAGGCACTATGAATTTGAATTAGCTGAAATCTGGGCGCTAACACCAGAACAGATAGCCGAATCTATGAATAAAGAATACGAAGAAAAGTTAGCAGAGGCAAATCTAAAGATGAAAGCTAAAATCAAACAAATGAACATTGAAGAATTTATAAGAACAGGCAAACGTTTGGGTATTGAAGACGAAGCAAGAAAACTAATAAGAAAAATGTATGATATGGAAGTAAAAATAGATTAAATTTTATTATTTATTTATATATATTAAAACAAAATTCTAAACAAATAAATTAAACAAGTTTTATGACAGCAACTGTTGACGAAATGTTGGGATTTAATCCCGCAGATTTGGACATTTTCCAAAAACAAACAACTACAAACACTAACCAGAACGTTTACAAGACTAATCCAGTAACACTTTCTAAGTCAGAAGATGGACACTACCACTCGAAGGTAAAGATTATCTACAATCCATTTAACATGAAGCAGTCTATCGTTCACTCAGCTACTTATGCTATGAATGACGAAAACGGATTCTTTATGGTAGACTCCAAACTTGCTATGGGTGATAAAACATGTCCGATCTTTACCGCATGGAAGAAGTTATGGTTTGCTATGAAACCAGATCCTACAAATCCTTCACAACGTATTCCTGATGAGGATAAGAAGAATTGGGCAAAGCATATGTTTGATAAGAACGAGGCTAACTGGGTTCTTATTCAGATTCTCGAAGATGAAAATCAACCAGAACTCGTAGGTCAATTCAAGGTATGGAAGCTTCCGAAGTCTATTTATGAAAAGCTAGAAGCTAAGATGCATCCAAGCAATGATTCTAAGAAGGCTCCGCAGCCTATTATGGATTATGTTTTCGGACCAGCTCTCGAGATTGACGCAACACCCGGTCCGGATGATAAGAACGCTCCGGAACGCAAGAGCCGTGAAATTTCTTATTCACTGTGTGACTTCGAAGCAGATGCTACCCCTATTATTAAGATCGACGGTTCACCTCTATTCGAAGACGATGAAATGGAAACTATCGAGGAATACATTTCTTTACGTAATGCCTATAATAAGGCTAAGACAGAAAAGGCAAAGAACGAAAAACAGGCAGAAATCGACAAGATGAAGGATACTGTTCGCCAGCTCTGGATGAAGGCTATCGACTACGTAAAAGAAAATGCATTGGATCTTAATGAAGAATGTGGATATCATGCATGGGATGAAGCAACAACTGCAAGAGTTAACTCTTGGATTACGAGGGTTTTGAACATGGAAGATCCTACTATCCCAGTAGCTAAGGAAATCCCATTGGGTGAAGATGACAAGACTGGTGAAGACGGTAGTGAAACAACTACGGCTTCTAGCCAAGAATCAAACACAACAGAGCCAGATGACGATTTGCCATTCTAAGCCCTATTAGTGATCAAAAAAAAAGAACCTTTAGGATTACTCTTAAAGGTTCTTTTTTTTATAACTATGATCCTAATAGGTCATCTGGTATTTTTATAGGAGGAATAAGAGATTTAATAGTATCAGTAATAGTCTTTCTTGCCTGGGATGCCAACCCGTTAATTTCAGATTGCATGAGAGCTATATAATTTTCGGACTGCTGAATTATTTCTTTTTGCTTCAGGTTTAGAAATTTTTCAATGTCCTTAGTAGTACTTGTTATGTACTTTTTCATAGAATTTTCCATAGTATTAATATCATCTTTAAATACTTGAGTCATTCTGTTTAATTCAGGCGAATGATTAATACGCCATTTAGTGTCGTGTTTTGACCATTCATCTTGCCATGCTTTAAAAGAAGCCTTACGATCATCTATTAGCTTTTTCATGCCTTCAACTGTATCGTTCATCTTCTTTTTTTTAGATTCGACAAGATTTTTAAGTTCTTCAAGATCGTTTTGATAGTCCTCTTTAATCTGATCAAGTTCTTTTGTCAGTCGCTCCTGGGTGGGTGTTATGTCAATATTTATTGTCGGTGCCTTTATCATATTCTATTATTTATATTGATTTATATATTATGATTAATAATGCCAATCAAGTGCCTGAATTGTTTTACCATGACTTGTTGTAACAACACATCCGGCAAGTTTTTCAATTGCTGCCGTAATTCGATCAATATCCTCAGTAATACCATCCAAATCAGCCTTTGTAATAGGTTTATTTTTGTCTTTATCATCAGTTTTCTTTGCAGGATTATCCATCATTTCACTTACATTTTCCGATTTGCTATTAGTCTGAGTTTGTATATTAATATTACCCAGATTACCAATCTTATCACCTACCTTAGTTAATGATTCATCGAGCTGTTCAAGAACTGTAATGAGTTTTTCATTGATTGTTTTCGCAAGCCCATTAAAATCACCTCGTATTGATTTTGAAATATCAGCTATGGCCTGTAATGCATCAGCTGCATTGCGAAGTTTATTGACATCGGTGTCACCTATCTGTTTAATAAAATCCTTGAGATTTGCACTGGCCTTTTCAATACCAACAGTATTTGCATTACTGATATCAATAATTGATCTGGACATAGCCTGGAATCTGTTAAGGGCATTTATATCAACAGCATTAAACCCATTCATAACACCAATAATACTAGTTACATTTCCAGAAACACTATCAAATAATTTGGGTTTATTCAAGGATTTTGTTGTTATTATCTCGGCTATATTACCAAAATCAGTAAACATTGATGATAATACTGACATCGAGCCATTAAAATCATCCTCATACATTACCACATGTATCATTCTTTCTGTGTAACTTGTCCGTTTACCATCGCTATTCCAATAAATTCCCAAAATACCATCAAGTATATCACGAATATTTTGAACAGCCTTATCTATTATGGTTTTATCAAATGCATTATATCCAGTTGCATTGCCCTTTTTGTCAAAACCGGCCGGTACCTTTCCTGAGGCAAGTTTAACAACAACATCAACCATTGAGGAAATAGGATCCATAAGAATACCCAGATTTGTAAATGCATCACGTACATTATTATCTTCAAGAGCCTTTTCAAGCATCATACCAGCAAGACGCCCGATGCCTATAAGACCACCCATTTGACCAGATGCACCAAGTTTTTTAACGGCATCGAGAGGATTTGACATGTCCCCGGATGTACCTGTTAATAACGTCATAACAAATCCAGTTGCCCTTTTAAAGTCATCATCATTTAATGTATGATATCCAGTGGCTGTACCATCCTTATTAAACCCATCAGGTATCTGTGATGAAGCCATTTTAATAACTATATCAACCATTTTTGATAGTGGGTCCATAAGAATACCCAGATTTGTAAATGCATCACGTACATTATTATCTTCAAGAGCCTTTTCAAGAGTTACTCCGGCTAATTTTCCAATACCAATAAGACCACCTGGGACTTCACCACCAGACCAGTTAGGATCACCTGTTAAAATACGCATAACTGCATTATTAGCCATTATAAAGTCTGAGTCATCCATTAGCCTATATACAATATTGCCTTTAGCATCAGTTTTTATCGACCCGTCTGGATTCGATACCGGTACCTGTGATGTGGCAAGTTTAACAACGGTATCCACCATCATGGATATTGGTGTCATAAGGTTTTTCAGGTTTTCCAATGCATCCTCCATTGGATTACCACCAAATATATTAGGAATACCTGGTATACCTCCCATACCTGCGTCTAGTAATAATTTTGCTGCGGTAGCACCAATATCTATTGTTCTAGATGCTATTCTTTGAACCCACACACCAGCCTTATTAAAATCTGATTCATTAAACACTCGATATATGATATTACCCTTGGAGTCCGTTTTTATCTGCCCGCCATCAACAACAGGTACCTGTAAGGTTGCCAACTTAATAATCATATCAGTACACATTGATACGGGTTCCATCAAGGATTTTAAATTATTAATCGCATCTTCCATATCCCACGAACTTAATGCATCAAGTATTTGGGGGTCTTCGATTATCCTTTTTGCATTATTAACAAGACACGTAATAATCTTATCAATGTTTGTACCTACATTTGTAAAGTCATTTGTATTAAGCTGGCGGAAGTGTATAGGCTTGCCTTCTTTATTCCATTCATCCGGAATACTCAAGGCAGCGATTTTCTGAACAGTTTCAGCCATATCACCAATGTATCCAACCATAGTGCGTATTCTACGGAAGGATATTTTCATTATTAGTGGAATGATCGGGACTTTAATTTGAGGTATAACGATATCCTGGCCATTAACCTTAATCTTTGCACCACCCCGAAACATGGCTGTAAAGAATCCCATTATTGCTCCTGCATTATTGGCAGCATCCATAAAGTTTTCCTGTTTCATGGCGACAAACTTATTAGGTTTGCCATCGGATGTCCATGAGATAGGCATATTAAGTGATGCGATATGTTGCAGAGTATCGGCCATATCACCTATATAACCAACTATAGTTCTTAGACGGCGGAAGCTTCTTTTGACAATAGGCATTATAGGTACATACAACATATCCTTTACCGGATTTGGTAAGGTTTCATTACCAATCTTTAATGTATTTGATGTAAATAGACTAGTTGCAAAACCTATTATTGTTGTTGCGTTATCGGCAGCATCGATAAAATCCTGTTTTGACATTTTTACAAACCGCTTGCCTTTACCCTTTTCATCAAATTCGGTTGGTATTACAAGTTGTGCAATATGCTGTAAGGTATCAGCCATACATCCTACAAATGATATTATAACTGCAATCTGGAACATTGATGCCATTATATATCCCAACATAAATGGGTTCATAAGAAGCAAATTGCCGTCTTCGAAGAATACTTTTATACCAGTGATGAAACATCTAAAGATATTTGCAAGTGCGTCTTCTTTAATGTCTAGTTTTGATATTATAGCTAGAGATGATGCCATTATAAGTAAAGGTAAGGTTATCAATGTCATGGCTAAACCTAAGGCTCCTAATCCAATAACTCCCGGAACCAATAAACCTTTATTCATAAGGTATCCGCATAATGCCGCGAGACCTGCAAATGCAAATAAAATTGCAATAGTTGCAAGAACAGTTGTAATCACCATTCCTACACGACCGCAGGCAAGTGCTATCAGGGCAGCAGTAATGCCAAAGACAAGTATTGGAGATGCTAGTGTCTGCATTGCAAAGCCCATCATCATCATAGCAATAGCTCCTCACTTGACCTGTTTATGCATTAGGCCTACAAGGGCAACC
>JAEEGL017055469.1_pt1 | contig 11467 bp, 10 predicted proteins | sample 9134231 | NCBI WGS metagenome assembly JAEEGL01 (sample SAMN16246548, study PRJNA631951) | gut metagenome | biome: gut microbiome; feature: rumen; material: fiber-attached | host: Bos | place: Iran: Karaj | collected 2018-10
GCATCTGCTCAGATGTCGATTTGATAGATCGATTGGAAGCCGCAGGTCAGCCCTGGGCGGTTTCTGGGCCTGCCCAGGCTGCGGGTGTTGCTGCGCTCGGGGTCGACGGATGGGCCGATGATACGTTGGCCTATGTCGATGAGCAGCGCGCGGTTTTGCAACAGGGGCTGGAAGAATGCGGCATGCGAGTGATTCCCGGGAAAGCGAACTACCTCATGTTCCGCAGCGAGCGGTTATTGTACGAATCGCTGCTGAGCAAGGGATTCCTCATCCGCAGGTGCGAGAACTTCGTGGGTCTCGACGAACACTGGTATCGTGTTGCGGTGCGCACGGCTGACGAGAATGCCGCGCTTATCGCTGCATTGCATGAAATTGCCAGCGGGGATGGGCCCTGCTGTTAGGTTTTTTAAGAAAGGCGAGCTTATGACCGCGAAGCCAATCATGATTCAAGGAACGATGTCAGGAGCGGGCAAAAGTTTGCTCGCGGCGGGCTTGTGTCGCATATTCGCGCAGGACGGCTATCGCGTGGCGCCGTTCAAGTCGCAGAACATGGCTCTCAACTCGTCCATCACGGCAGAAGGTGCCGAGATGGGACGCGCTCAGGTTGTGCAGGCTGAAGCCGCTGGCGTGCCGCCCGAGGCTGCCATGAACCCAATCCTGTTAAAGCCGACGAACGATACGGGTTCGCAGGTGATCGTCAACGGTCATGTGCTCGGCACCATGAGCGCGCGCGAGTACTTCGCCTACAAGCACAAGCTCATTCCCGACATCATGAAGGCCTACAACGACTTGGCCAGCCGTTTCGACATCATCGTCATCGAAGGCGCGGGCAGTCCCGCCGAGATCAACCTCAAGGACGACGACATCGTCAACATGGGCATGGCGAAGGCGGCGGGCGCGCCCGTGCTGCTGGCCGGCGACATCGACCGCGGCGGCGTCTTTGCCCAGCTCTACGGCACCGTGGCGCTGCTGCCGCCCGACGAGCAGCGGATCGTCAAGGGCCTCATCATCAACAAGTTCCGCGGGGACGAGTCCATCCTGACCCCCGGCGTCCGCCAGATCGAGGAGCTCCTGCATATCCCGGCGGTGGGCGTGATCCCCTATATGCGCCTGGATGTGGACGACGAGGACAGTCTCTCCGAACGCCTGCACAACAAGGCCGCCGACCTCGTCGACATCGCGGTGGTCCGCGTTCCGCGGCTTTCCAATTTCACCGACTTCAACGTGCTCGACGGCGTGGAGGGCGTGTCCCTTCGCTATGTGGAGTCCGTGCGCCAGCTGGGGAATCCGGATCTGATCATCCTTCCCGGCACAAAGAACACCATGCGCGACCTGCTGTGGATGCGCCAGAACGGGCTGGAGGCCGCGATTTTGCACCATGCCGCCGCGGGCGGCGCGGTCCTTGGCATCTGCGGCGGCTATCAGATGCTCGGAAAGACCCTCTCCGACCCGCTGGGCGTCGAGGAGGGCGGCTCCATCGCCGGCATGGGCCTGCTCCCGACGGAGACCGTGTTCTCCGCCCAGAAGGCGCGCACCCGCGTCACCGGGACCTTCGGGAAGATGGAGGGCATCTTCGCCGGGCTGACCGGCCTGGAGCTGGAGGGCTACGAGATCCACATGGGCCAGACCGAGGGCGCCGCGCCGATCGCAGCGCTCACGGACGCCGTGACCGGCGAGCACCGCGCCGACGGCGGGCAGAGCGGCAACGTCTACGGCAGCTATGTCCACGGGATCCTGGACCGCCCCGGCGTCGCGGGCGCGATCATCGGCGCGCTGGCCGCGAAAAAGGGCATCGACCCGGATCGGCTCGGGAAGGTCTCCGGCGAGGAGCACAAGCAGCAGCAGTATGATATCCTCGCCGCGACGATGCGCGCACACATGGATATGAAGAAAGTATATGAGATTCTGGAGGCAGGCATATGATCGACATCGTCAATATCGCGCCCATGGACATTGAAAAAGAGAGCTTCGCCACGATCACCCGCGAGCTGGGAGACCGTCAGCCGCCGGAGGAGCTGGCGCCGATCGTCAAGCGCGTGATCCACACCACGGCGGATTTTGACTACGCCGACACGCTCTATTTCTCCCCCGGCGTGGTGGAACAGGCCAAAGCGGCCATCCGCGGCGGCGCGCACATCGTCACGGACACGACCATGGCGCTGAGCGGCATCAACAAAAAAGCGGCCGCGCGCTTCGGCTGCAAGGTGGACTGCTTCATCGCCGACCCCGATGTGGCGGCGGAGGCAAAGGCGCGGGGCGTGACCCGCGCGCTCGTGAGCATGGAAAAAGCCGCACGGCTGGGCGAGCCGATCATCTTCGTCATCGGCAACGCGCCCACGGCGCTCATCCGCATCCGCGAGCTCATGGACGCGGGCGAACTGACGCCGAAGCTGGTCATCGGCGTCCCGGTGGGCTTTGTCAACGTCGTGGCCTCGAAGGAGCTCATCATCGCCTCCGGCGCGCCGTGCATCGTCGCCCGCGGACGCAAGGGCGGCAGCAACGTGGCCGCGTGCATCGTCAACGCGCTGCTCTATCAGCTCGACGAAAAGCGCGGACAGTGACCGAAAATGCAAAAAGCCCGAAGCGCGTAAAACGCTTCGGGCTTTTTGACATGTTGTTCAGGCCTCCGCCGCTTCCTTGTCATGTGCCAGACGCACGCCGATGGCGAGCTGGTCGGCACAGGAGGTCGGTTTGCGTCCGCAGGTGTTGCCCTTCAGGTATTCCTCGATCTTGTCCACGCTCCAGCCGTCCACAAGCTTCGCGATGGCCTTGAGGTTGCCGGGACAGCCGCCGTGGAACTCAATGGCGGAAACGGTGTCGCCGTCCAGATCGAAGCTGATGGCCTGGGCGCAGACGCCCTGAGTTTGATAGGTATAACGCATGCAGGTTCTCCTTTGGCAGAATGTATGGTTCCACGCACCATTATACATCTTTTTTCCCGTCTGCCAAGCGTTGACGAAAAAAAAGACCTATGATAAAATATCCATTAATATTTTGATCCGATCCGTGGATATGAGGGAAGCGAGCGAATGAGAGTACAACAAGGACAGACGATCTGGACGCGGAACTTCATTTGCGTCCTGTTGGCGAATTTCCTGATGCAGATGTCGAATTTCTCCACCAACACCCTGGTTTCGACCTATGCCGCCTATCTCGGCGCGGCACCGACGCTGATGGGATTCCTGACGGGCATGTTTTTCGGCGTCGCGCTGGCGATGCGCCCCGTGGCCGGGCCGGTGCAGACGCGGGCGAACCACAGAAAGCTCCTGATGGCCGTTTTCGCGACCGGCTGCGTTGTCAACGCGGGCTATGCGCTGTTCCATTCGATCCCGATGTTTCTTGTCTTCCGCGTGCTCCACGGGGTACAGTACTCCTTTTACGGCTCGCTGTGCATGACCCTTGCCGCGGACAGCGTTCCGAAGGAAAAGCTGGCCTCCGGCATGGGGTTCTACGGCGTTTCCGGCTCGGTCGCGCAGGCCATCGCGCCGCAGATCGGGATCTCGCTGCGCGCATGGGCCAACGCCCGTGTGAGCGAGGATTTCGGCTATACCGTGATCTTTCTGTTCAGCGCGCTGATGGTACTGCTGGCGGTGATCCCCGTTGCAGCGATCCGCGACGAGCAGAAGACGGAACGGATCGGAGCGGCGGCCGCAGCGAAGACGGGGAAATGGTATCAGAACATCGTCTCCCGCCATACGATCCCGATGGCGGTGCTCATAACGCTGGTCATGATGAGCTTTTCCCTCACCAGCAGCTACATGGTGCCCTACGGCGCGGAGCTCGGCATCGAGAACATGGGCATTTTCTACACGGTGTTCGCCGGGGCCATGCTGGCGATCCGTCCGTTCGGCGGCTGGCTTGCAGATCGTTTCGGACTGCATAAGATCCTGGTACCCGGCCTGGCGCTGTTCTGTGTCACGTTCCTGATTCTCGGAAGCGCGAAAGCGATGCCGCTGATCATTGTCGGCGCGCTGTTTGCGGCGCTGGGCTTCGGCATCGACAACCCGGGCGTTCAGGCGCTCAGCGTCCAGACGGAGCCGCGCGCCCGCCGCGCCGTGGCCAGCAACACGCTTTACATCGGCATGGACATCGGCTTTTTCGTCGGACCGCTGCTGGGCGGCGTCGTCCTGGACGTCTGCGGGAACTACCGGTCCGTGGTCCTCGGCGGCGCGGTGCCGCTTGCGATCGCGCTGGTGTTCTTCCTCATCACCTGGCCGTCCTGCGCCCGGCGGATCGCGGAGGTGAGGGAGATCGAGGCCGCGGAGGAAGCCGCGGAAGCGTAACCCGACGTCGAAACGGCGGAATGGGGAACCCCATTCCGCCGTTTTTTTGTGAGGTCGGGCCGATTCTACCTCCGGGGGGTGTGATTCAACGGCGCCGCCTGGTAGGATGTTCCCTGAAAGGAAGCGATCGCATGGATCAGATCAAGATCGGGAAATACATCGCGGGAAAGAGAAAAGATCTGGGCCTGACGCAGAAACAGCTGGCGGAGCAGCTCGGCATGAGCGACAAGTCGGTGTCAAAATGGGAACGCGGCGTCTGCCTGCCGGACGTTTCCGTCTATGCGCCGCTCTGTGCCGCCCTCGGCGTCAGCATCAGCGAATTCCTCGCCGGAGAGGACATCAGCCGGGACGAACTGCCGCGCAGGGCGGAGGACAACCTGATTCAGGTCAGCACGGACAGCCGGCGGCGGCAGAGGAAGCTGAAATGGGTCATTGCGGCGCTCGCCGCGGTTGCGCTCGCCGCCGCCGCGCTGGTCGGCGCCATGCTGTGGCAGGCGCACAGACCGCAAAACTACATTGCCCCGCTCGAGCGGGACAGCGCGGAGATGCAGACGGCGGAGCTGCTGGCCGGGCGGAACAGCGCGTGGCTCTATCGTTTCCGCGCGACGGACCGCTTCCGGGCGCTGACGGTGTGGTGTACGGCGTATCGGAACGGAGTGCCGGCCGGGAAAACACGGTACGGACTCGCGTACGGGGATACCGATCCCGCCTCCGGCGAAATGGCTGCGCATTTGTCCTCCGACTCCCCGGAGGAGGGGATGATCGTCCTCGTCCCCGATGTTTCAGCTTCGGCCATCCGGCTCATCCTTGCCGGCAGCGGGACCAGATATGCAGTCGAGATCCCGGCGTTTCAGGAGCTTGATCCGGACCAGGGCTTTGGCATTGGATACCGGCAGCTCGAAGGCGAGACGCCGATCCGTTTCGGAGCGGAGCAGGAGCTGGCGGCCATCTTCCTGAGCAGCGCCGCGCGGCTTTACAGCGCGGATCTCTCCGATTTTGCGCGGGGAGACGACGGAACGCCGGACGATTTTGAATACGATTATGTCTATGTTTTCTCGGTGCAATTCGACAAGTAGGCGACACAGCAAAGGCGCGGGCCAAGCGGCCCGCGCCTTTGCTGTCTGTGAATCCTTTTTACTTCTGCGCCCGCACCAGCGCGGCGATGGCTGCCACGGCGTCCGGGATCGCAATGGTCGAGGTGTTGATGCCGAGATCATAGGTCATGCGGTCATCATGGCTCTCGCCGGTGTAGAAGCGGTAATACTGCGCGCGCGCTTTGTCGACGGCGCGGATGCGCTTTTCCAGCTCCTTGTCGCTGAGCTTGACCGTGCCCTCGTCTCTGGCGCGGCACCGGGCGACCTTGTGCTCCATATCCGCGTAGACGTAGATGCGGAAGGGGTGATAGTCCGCCAGAATGTGATCGGCACAGCGCCCGACGATAACGCAGTCGGACTTCTGCGCGAGCTCCTGCAGGATCTCCGTCTGTGCGGCGAAGATGCTTCGATTGACCGCGTAGACCGAATCCTCCGGCGAGGCGTTCAGCGTTGCGGCAATGGTGATCGGATAATAGGTGTGGATCTGATTTTCCACGACCTGATTCACATAGTCCTCCGCAAGCCGGCTGCGGTCGGCGATCGCGGAGATGATCTCCTTGTCGTAATAGGCGCAGCCCAGCTCCTCTGCGAGCCGCTTGCCGATCTCACGGCCGCCGGAACCGAATTCCCGGCCGATGGTGATGACCCGATGCATGAAATAACCCTCCTCCACGGAAAACCGTTGATCCAGAAAGCTTCTGATTTCGGCATTATCATCGTTTTGAGGCAGCTTTGCCGCCTTAAAACACTTACCAGGTGAAGCGGAGCGAGCCCTCGCGCCGCCCAAACGAGGCGTCCCCCGCAGGCCGAGTGCGGTCAGCGCGAGCAACGAAACTGCGAACAGGCGTTCGCGATTTACTTGGCAGTTCCGTCCGGGTTGAACAGGGGCAGCGGGGCCAGGGTAATGATGTCGTCGCGCTTTGCGGCGTCGCCCTCGGCAAGGACGGCCATGCGTCCGGCGATGATGCCGCCCGCTTTTTCTACCAGGACCTCCATCGCGCGGAGGGACTCACCCGTGGAGATCACATCGTCGATGATGAGCATGCGCTTGCCCTGCATCAGCTTCGCGTCCTCGGTGTCCAGAACGAGCGTCTGCTCCCCGGCGGTGGTGATGGACTGGACCTTCACCTCGAAGACGCCGGACATGTATGCCTTGGCCTTTTTGCGGGCGAGGAAATACTTCTCCGCGCCGCTCTGACGGGCCATTTCATAGAGCAGGGGAATGGCCTTTGCCTCGGGCGCGATCAGATAATCGTAGTCGGGCGCGCGCTTCAGAAGCTCCGCCGCGCAGTGAACGGTGAGTTCCACATCGCCGAAGATCACGAAAGCGCCGATGTACAGATCGTCGGTGACTCTGCACAAAGGCAGATCGCGCTTTAACCCGGCGATGTCTATCTCATACGTCATGACAGGTGTTCCTCCTAAAAACCGTATTCTATTCAGATATTATAATGAAAGCTGGGAAAAAGCAAGGGAAACCGTGCAGATTATTCCACCGGAAGTCCGAGGATGCTGCGCCGCAGCATGTCGAAGGCGTGGTTGGCGCTGAGCGTGCGGATACGGGAGCGGTCCGAGCGCTCGCCGAGCTGCAGCGCCCGGACATAGGTCTGCTCCGCGGTCGCCAGCCCGACGAAGACCGTGCCGACGGCGTGGATGCCGTCGCTGTCCGGGCCGGCGACGCCCGTGACGCTGAGCCCGTAAGTCGCGCCGAGCTTTTCCCGGACGTTTTCCGCCAGCTCGACAGCCGTTTCACGGCTGACGGCGCTGTACGCTTCCAACGTTTCCGGCTTAACGCCGAGGAACATCTTCACGTCGTTGGTATAGACCGTTACGCCGCCGCGGAAGACCGCGCTGGAGCCGGGGATATCGGTGATGCGCTTGGCGATCAAGCCGCCGGTGCAGCTTTCCGCCGCCGCAAACGTCTCGCCGCGCGATAGCAGAAGGCGCATGGCCGTGTCCTCCAGCGAGGGGGTGTCGATGCCGTAGACCCTGTCGCCCAGCGCGCGTTTCACATCCTCGATGACGGGCGCCATCATGGCCTCCGCTTCCGCCTCGGTTTTCGCCTTGGCGGTGACGCGCAGCCGCACCTCGCCCTCCTTCGCATAGGTGGCCAGCGTCGGATTCGTCAGCGCGTTCATCTCGTCGTACAGCATGCTTTCGATGGTGCTCTCGCCCATGCCGAAGGTCATGATGTTGTGGCTCATGATGTGTTCGTCGGAGAGGGCGCGCAGGAAGTCCACGCCGCCGTGCGCCATCATGGCGTTCAACTCCTTGGGCGGGCCGGGGAGGATCAGCACATGCGTGCCGTCCGGCGCGGTGAAGCCGCAGCCCGGGGCGGTGCCGCAGGTGTTGTAGAATGGCGTGCAGCCGACGGGCAGCCAGCACTGCTGCAGGTTGTTCTCGGTCATGTTTCCGCCTTTGCCGATGCGGAAACGGGCTTTCAGCTCCTCCTCGGCGCGCTGATCGTAGTAAAGCTCCACGCCCAGCGCGGCGCAGACGGTCTGCTTCGTGAGATCGTCGAAGGTCGGGCCGAGGCCGCCGGTCGTGATGATGAGGTCGGCGCGCTTCCGCGCGATCTCCACCGCTTCGGTCAGCCGTGCGCGGTTGTCCCCGACGACGGTCTGCCAGAAGACGTTGATGCCCAGCTCGCTGAGCGTCACGGCGAGGTCGCGGGCGTCGGTGTTGACGATGTTGCCCAGCAGCAGCTCCGTGCCGACGGAAAGGATCTCAGCGTTCATTTTCTTCCACCTCCAGCCGGATGTGTTCCACGCCCATGACGGCCTCCTCCACCAGCGCGCCGACGTCCAGGGCGGCCTCGGCCTCGGCGGCTTTTTCCACCGTGGGCTTCAGCGCCGGATGGCGCGGCGTGAAGACAGTGCAGCAGTCCTCATAGGGCAGGATGCTTGTTTCAAAGGTGCCGATCCTCCGCGCCATGCGGATGATCTCCTCCTTGTCGAAGCCGATCAGCGGGCGCAGCACCGGCAGCGCGGAGACCGACTCGGTCACGCCCATGGCGGCCATGGTCTGGCTGGCGACCTGGCCGAGGTTTTCCCCGGTGACCAGCGCGGCGCAGCCGTTGTCCCTGGCGATGCGGTCCGCGATGCGCATCATGAACCGCCGCATGATGATCGTGAAATATTCCTCCGGGCACTTGTCCCGGATCTCCTCCTGGATGTGGGTGAAGGGCACGACGCACAGCCGCATCCGCCCGCACCACGGCGTGAGCTTCCGGGCCAGCTCAACGACCTTCTCCTTCGCCGCAACGCCGGTGTAGGGGAAGGCCCAGAAGTGCACCGGGATGAGGCGGACGCCGCGCTTGGCGATCATGTAGCTGGAGACCGGGGAGTCGATGCCGCCGGAAAGCAGCGTCACCGCGCTGCCGTTGCTGCCCACGGGCATGCCGCCGGCGCCGGGCACCGGCGCGGAGTGGACATACGCCGCAAGATCGCGCACCTCCACGTGCACGGTCAGCTCCGGGGCGTGGACGTCCACGGCGGTGCCGGGGAAAGCGTCGGCCAGCTCGCCGCCGACATACTGGCTGAGCTGGATGCTGGTCATGGGAAAGCTCTTGTCGCTGCGGCGGGTCTCCACCTTGAAGCTCTTTGCCGCGCGCATGGCGCCGCCCAGATAGTCGATCGCCTTCGCCGCGATGGCCTCGGGCGTCTTCTCGCAGGCCGCGGCCCGCGTCAGCGCGATGACGCCGAAAACGGTTTTCAGCGCTTCAAACGCCCCGTCCATGTCGCAGTCGTCGCTTTGCGGCTCCACATAGGTCGTGGACTGGATCGTGTAGATATGGAAGCTGCCGAAGGGCTTGATGCGCCGCGCGGCGTTGCTCGCCAGCTTCTGTTCAAAGTATTTCTTGTTGAGCCCCTTCAGGACGATCTCGCCCTGCTTGAGCAGAATGATGTCGTTCATTGGAATCACTCAGTTCTTATCAAATTCAAAGCTTCGGTACTGGACCGCCTCGGCAATGTGCGCCGGCTGCAGCTCGGCGCTGCCGTCGAGGTCGGCGATCGTCCGGGCGACGCGGAGGATGCGGTCATAGCTCCGCCCCGTCAGGCCGAGCGCGTCGAACGCGCCGCGCATCAGCGCTTCGCATCCCGGGGAGAGCGTGCAGTATTTCCGCATTTCGGCGGGGAGCATATAGGCGTTGCAGACCGTGCCGCTCCCGGCGTAACGCGCGCGCTGCGCTGCCCTGGCGGCGTCCACGCGGCGCTTGATCTGCGCGCTGGGCTCCCCGGAGGGCTTCGCCTTCAGCTCGTCGAACTCCAGCGCCGGGACCTCGACGATGATGTCGATCCGGTCGAGCAGCGGGCCGGAGATGCGGCCGCGATACTGGCGGACCGAGGCCTCCGAGCAGGTGCAGCGTCCGGAGGGATGGCCGTACCAGCCGCATTTACAGGGGTTCATCGCGCACACCAGCATGAAACGGCTGGGAAAGGTATAGCTGCCGGAGGCGCGGGAGATGGTCACTTTTCCGTCCTCCAGCGGCTGGCGCAGGACCTCCATGGTCTCGCGGGAGAACTCCGGGAGCTCGTCGAGAAAGAGGACGCCCGTGTGCGCCAGACTGATCTCGCCGGGGCGCGGATTGCTGCCGCCGCCGCTCATGGCGACGGAGGAGACCGTGTGGTGCGGGGAGCGGAAGGGACGGCGCGTGACGATGGGCGAGGCGGCGTCGGTGTTGCCGGCGACGGAGTGGATCTCCGTGGCCTCCAGGATCTCCTGGCGGCTCATATCCGGCAGGATTCCCGGCAGACGCTTGGCCAGCATGCTCTTGCCCGCGCCCGGCGGCCCGATCATCAGCACGTTGTGTCCGCCGGCGGCGGCCACCTCCAGCGCGCGCTTGACGTTTTCCTGCGCCTTGACGTCGGCAAAGTCGGGAACCGGAGTTTCACAGGCGTCCAGCGGCGGCGCCGGCGCGGCGGCCAGCGGCGCTTCTCCGCGCAGATGCGCGATCAGCTCCGCGACGGAGCGGACGGGATAGACCGTGAGATCCTCGGCGAAGGCGGCTTCGGCGGCGTTCTCCGCGGGGACATAGAGCGTACGGACGCCCAGCCGCTTTGCGCACAGCGCCATCGGCAGCGCGCCGCGCACAGGGCGCAGCTCCCCGGCCAAGCTCAGCTCGCCGAGAAAGGCGGCGTCGTCCGGCAGCGGCTTCAGATCGCCGGTGCACACGAGGATCCCCAGCGCCATCGGGAGATCATAGATCGTCCCTGCCTTGCGGGTGTCCGCCGGCGCGAGGTTGACGGTCAGGCGGCTGACGGGGAATTTCATGCCGCAGTTTTTGATGGCGGCGCGCACCCGGTCCCGGGCCTCCTTGACCGCGGCGTCCGGCAGGCCTACCACGTCAAAGTTCGGCAGGCCGTTGGAGAGAAAGCACTCCACGGACACCTCATAGCCGCCGATGCCCTGCAGCCCCAGGGAACGGACTTTCGATACCATGCGCGGCCCTCCTTACAACAGAAGTGTGCAAAAAGATTCAGGCGTCTTCTTCCACAGCCGTGACGGCGATGTGCAGCTCATCGAGCTGCTTCTGCTCGACGAAGCCGGGCGCGCCCATCATGACGTCCTGGGCGTTCTTGTTCATCGGGAAGGGGATGATCTCACGGATGGAATCCTCGCCGGCGAGCAGCATGATCATGCGGTCGACGCCCGGCGCGATGCCCGCGTGGGGCGGCGCGCCGTAGCAGAAGGCGTTGTACATGGCAGGGAATTTTGCCTTCACGTCGTCCTCGCCGAGTCGGACCATCTCAAATGCCTTGACCATGATCTCCGGGTCGTGGTTGCGCACCGCGCCGGAGGAGAGCTCCACGCCGTTGCAGACCAGATCGTACTGGTCGGCCATGATGGTCAGCGGGTCGATCTCGCCGCGCTCGGCCTTCAGCAGCGTCTCCACGCCGCCCTTGGGCATGGAGAAGGGGTTGTGGCAGAATTCCAGCTCGCCGGACTCGTCGCCGATCTCGTACATCGGGAAATCCACGATCCAGCAGAATTCATAGCGCTCGCGGTCCATGTGGCCCGGGCAGGCGGCGCCGAAGGTCTTGATGACGACGCCGGTGTTCTTGACGGCAAGCGCGCCGGCGGAGAGGA
>JAEEGL011769744.1_pt1 | contig 11466 bp, 9 predicted proteins | sample 9134231 | NCBI WGS metagenome assembly JAEEGL01 (sample SAMN16246548, study PRJNA631951) | gut metagenome | biome: gut microbiome; feature: rumen; material: fiber-attached | host: Bos | place: Iran: Karaj | collected 2018-10
GCGTTTCACATTGGTTGCGAAAGTTCTTTCGCGAAGATTTCCTCCGGAGCTGAGGTTTTGTGGTGTAATCTCGGCGGAAAACCGGGAGAATAGCAATGACAATGTCCATAGTCGCGCTTGCCGCGGTCGCGGTTCTGAGGAGGGTTCTGCCGGACGGCAGCGTAGCCGCCGACACGCAGGAGCTTGTGCCGTTCGAAGACGGCGTCAGGCTTGAGCTTGGCCGCGAGAGAATACGGGCGGTGAATGCGAAGCGGCTCGACATCGTCCCCGAGTTCGCGCATGCCCGGAAGGGCGAAAGCGGCTATTGGTTCTCGCCCTATGGCTTCTACGGCGAATACGATCGCGACGAAGGGCGTTTCTTCGCTGGGAGCGAAAGGATGTCCATGCCGATGTTCGGCTGGTCAACCCCTCGCGTCGCCTGCCTTGCGGTCGTAGGCTCGCTCAAGTATTATGTCCGCGAGACGGTCCTGGTCGAAAAGGGCGAATACACGGTTGCGGCCACGCTCGAGGAGGAGCTCTGCCGCCGCCCGTACGAGGATCTTGTGATTGACTACCATCTGCGGCCCGCCGGCACCTCCTACGCCGACCTCGCGAAGATATACCGCAAACGCCAGCTCGATCGAGGTGTCGTCAGGCCTTTCCGCGAGCGCTTCGCCGAGAGCAAGGTCCTTGAAAAGGCAATCATGGCGCCGGAAGTCCGCATCCGCCAGGCGTGGAAGCCCGTCCCGAGTCCCGTTCCGCACCAGTCGCCCGAAAGCGAGCCGGAGGTCAGGGCGGCCGTCACGTTCGACCGCGTCAAGGACATAGTGCGCGAGCTTAAGCGACAGGGCGTCGGCGACGCCGAGCTGTGCCTTGTCGGCACGACGAGGTGGCACCGGGCGTGTTCCGCACAGGATTCTCGAACGGTGAGTCCCTTGTCGTCAACTACACGGACAGCGAGGTCGAATGCGCGGGTGCGAAGGTCGGGGCGAAAGACTGGCGGCTTGTCGGCTCAAGGTGACGGCCACGATGGCACTTGCCAAACAGCCGAGATTTCGGTATCATATAAGGAACGAATCGTTTAAGGAGGTAGAACAACATGGTTTTCGGATTCCTGCAGAACATTGGCCCCTGGCAGCTCGTTCTCTGCCTTGTGGTGGCGTTTGTGCTCTTCGGCGGCGCGAAGAAGATACCCGAGCTTGCTCATTCTCTGGGCAAGGCGAAGAACGAGTTCAAGAAGGGTCTTGAAGAGGGCGAGCGCGAATCGAAGGAAGAGGAAGAAAAGGCGAAGAAGCCCGAGCCCGCGAAGGAGCTTGTCTAAGCGTAGAGATGCGGCGTAGCCACGCTATGGGGCCAAATATGAGCATAAAGTAAAATACCCCCTTGTGCGTTGGCGCCGATTATGATATACTACGCACCGTGTTCGAGATTGGGGCTGTAGCTCAACTGGATAGAGCATCAGACTACGAATCTGAGGGTTGTGGGTTCGACTCCCGCCAGCCCCGCCCGGTCGAGAAAACCCAGATTGCGGGGTGGAGCAGCCTGGTAGCTCGTCAGGCTCATAACCTGAAGGTCGTTGGTTCAAATCCAGCCCCCGCTACCAAATCTGGAAGTTGGCCGTGGGCCATGTCGGACCGTAGCGCAGCCTGGTAGCGCGTTTGCTTGGGGTGCAAAAGGTCACGAGTTCAAATCTCGTCGGTCCGACCATTTTCCCTCACGAAATGTAGATTGAGACGAGGTGTAGGCGGCCTCCGCAGTTGAATCCGCCTGTGCCAGAAGCCTCTGATTTTTGGTATAATATGCGGCGTTATGGCGGAAGAGAACAAGGTTAAGATGCTGGAGGCCGAGGAGGTGCGGCAGAGGATTGCCGATCTCGGCAAGAAGGTCGGCGAGATGGCCGACTACATAAGGATTGCGGAGCGGCGAACAAAGCTCGCCGAGCTTGAGGCGGCCCAGGCGGCGGGAGACTTCTGGAGCAATCAGTCCAAGGCGCGCGAGGTGATCGCGGCGACGAACGCCGAGAGGGCGTACGTCGTTCCCTTCGGGCTTCTCGAAAAGACCGTCGAGGACGCAGGCGTCATGCTGGATCTTGCTGAGATGGAGGAGGGCGAGGCCCAGCAGGCGGCTCTGAAGGACGCGCTGGCGGAGTGTTCGAAGGCCGACGTCCATTTCAGCAAGCTGCGGCTTCAGTCGCTTCTCGGCGGCAAGTTCGACCAGTGCAACGTGTTTGTTAAGCTTCATGCCGGGCAGGGCGGCACGGAGGCCTGCGACTGGGTCGCGATGCTGTACCGAATGTACCAGCGCTACGCGGAGTCGCAGGGATGGAAGGTCGAGGAATATGACATCCAGCCTGGTGAAGAGGCGGGCTACAAGGACGTGTACTTCCGCGTCGAGGGCCCGTACGCCTTCGGCATGCTCAAGGCCGAGCGCGGCATCCACCGGCTTGTGCGAATCTCGCCATTCGACGCGAACAAACGCCGCCAGACCTCGTTTGCCTCGATGGAGACCGTCGCCGAGATCAACGACGACATAGACGTCGAGATCAAGGACGAAGACCTGCGCGTCGACACATACCGCTCAGGCGGCGCCGGCGGCCAGCACGTCAACAAGACCGACTCGGCGGTGCGCCTGACCCACCTGCCGACCGGCATCGTCGTCGCCTGCCAGAAGGAGCGCTCCCAGCACATGAACAGGGAGAAGGCGATGAACATGCTCAAGGCCCAGCTCTACGAATACTACGAAGACCAGAAGAAGGCGGAGATGGACCGCTTCTACGGCGCGAAGAGCGAGAACGGCTGGGGCAGCCAGATACGCTCCTACGTGTTCTGTCCGTACACGATGGTCAAGGACCTCCGCACCGAGTACGAGACGAGCGACGTCGACGGCGTCATGGACGGCAACATCCAGCCGTTCATCGAGGCATGGCTCCAGATGAAGGCCAAGTGACGCCGGAGAGCGTCATATGGACGATAGGAACCTCTACGGAAAGGCGTACGGACTGAACGAGCGCGGGCGCTTCTCGACGTTCGGGAAGGCGCTTGACGCGGCGATCAAGGACCTCACTACCGAGAAGAGCGAGTTTTTCGACTCTCTTGCGGACAAGTGGGCGACGCTTTTCCCCGGATTGCGCGCCAGACCCGGCAGATACGAGGACGGCGTGGTATACGTCTACGTGCAGAGCGCTCCGCAGCTGTTTGCTGTCCGTCCGAGGCTCAGGTCCATAAAGGCGAAGCTTGCGGCGCTTCCTGGCGCTCCGGCCAAGCTGGACGTGAGGCTGGAGGTGCGGCAGAGATGACGGTGCTCGCGGCAGCCTGCCTTTGCGCCGCGACGTTCTCGCGTCCTCTTGAACGGGTCTCGTCGATGGACCCGGTGCGCGGCCAGTCCGTCTACGACGCCCATGCGATAGGGCTCGTCTTCGAGGCCCCTCTTTCCATAGACTACGAGGCGCGCCCCTACAGGCTTGCGCCCGGGTACTGCGAGCTTCCGGAAATCAGCGAGAACGGCCTTAGGTATGTGTTCAGGGTGCGCTCGGGAAAGTCGTCCGGCGATGGCGTCGAGAGGCGTGCAGAGGATGTCGTGAGCTCGCTTGAGCGCCTTCGCGACCCGACGAGCCCAAACGGATGGATCGTAAAGGACGTCGAGTCGATGTCCGCCGTAGACTCGAAGACGGTCGAGGTGCGTCTGCGCCGGCGCGTCAGGTATTTCTCGTGGCTCATGGCGATGCCGTCGTGCGCGGTCGTCCCTTCCGGCGGAGAGGGGACGGGCGAGTTCAGACTTGCGAAGTGGCGCAAGAACCACGAGATGTCGTTCGTTCGCAGACATCCCTCGCAAGGCGGATTCGACGAAGTCAGGTATCTCGTCATAGACGACGTGAGCACTCAGTGGCTGATGTTCCTTAGAGGCGAGGTCGATCTGCTTGCGAACCTCTCGCGCGACACGCTCGACGCCATCACAGGCCCTGACGGACGGCTCGTGCCAGAGCTTGCGAAGACGGGCGCGAGGCTTTACTCGATGCCGACGCTCCAGGTCTTCTACGTCGGCGTGAACATGCGCGACCCTGTTCTCGGCCCCAACAAAAAGCTTCGCCAGGCCCTCAACTGCGCCTTCGACTTTCCTGCCTGGGACGAATTCTACGGCCATAGGATAGAGAAATGCAACGGCCCCGTGCCGCCAGGTGTGGAGGGCCGGCTTGAAACGCCTTTCCCCTACGACTTCGATCTCGACAAGGCGCGGCGCCTCGTCGCCGAGGCCGGATATCCTGGAGGGGTGGATCCCAAGACCGGACGCCGGCTCGTGCTTACGCTGTCGATAGGCCGTCCGGACCAGTCGAGCAGAGAGGCGGGCGAGCTGATGGCTGCGTTCTACGAGAAGATAGGCATCAAGCTGGAGCTCGCCTACATGACCTGGGATGCGTTCATGACCGCCGTGAACGAGGGGCGCGTGCAGATGTATCGCATGGGTTGGGTCGGCGACTATCCCGACGCCCAGAATTTCCTTCAGCTATTCTACGGACCGAACCGCTCTCCTGGCGCGAACCACTCCAGCTACGAGAACCCCGAGTTCGACGCGGCATACGAGAGGGAGGACTACGTGAAGTGCCAGCAGATAGTCATGGAGGACTGTCCGTGGATATTCACAAACTGCGGCAAGGCGTACACGCTCGTCGGACCGCGTGTCGGCCACTATGTGCCCAGCGACTTTCCATATGGCAACGAGCAGTTCTACAGGGCGGGCAGGTAGCGGACGCACGGCGGAGGCGACATGAAGACACTCTATATCGAAAGGTCCGCGACGAGCGGACGAAACGGCGCATGGACCGAGGCCCTTGATCTCGACGGGGTCGGACGCATCGTGGTCGGCACGGGCCCTGGCAGCTTCGCGGGCATACGGGCGGCCATAGCATTCGCCCAGGGCTATTCCGTAGGCTCGGGCTGCGAGGTGATGGGGCTGCCGTCGCCATGTGCGGTCGCCGCGCAGTTCTTCGCGGCTTCGGGTCGTCCAGGGCTTCTTGCCGTCGTCGGCGACGCGCGTCGCGGCATGTGCTGGATCGCCCCGTTCGACGGCTACAAGATGCTGCACGACACGTTCCAGGTCGAGCGCGGATCGCTTGGACGCGCCGTCAGGGACGTGTTCGGCAAAGAGGACGGCTTTCTGGTCGTTTCGCCAGACTCCGAAAGGCTTGGCGCCTTTTTCGAAGAGACGTTCGGCGCCTGCTACGCGGGCGGGATGTCTCCTTCTTCAGAGGGATTGCGGGCCTTCGCGGAGGCGAACCCGTCTCTTCTTGCGCCCGAGCCCACGCCCGTCTACCTCAACCCCGCCGTCCGCGACTGACCGGCTCCGGCAGTATCTCGTCCAGACGTTTCGGGCTTACGGGCTCGAAGGTCCGCAGCTCGGGCGCGAATATCTGCAGCCGGTACTCTTCGAGAAGCCAGCGGTAGCGCGAAAGGGCGCGAGGGTCGTATTCGTCTTTGTCCTTCAGCGCCTCCCTGTACCTCTGCCAGTACGGCGCGAACCTCGCCTCCTTCGTTCTGTCCGAAGACGGCGAGTTTCTGGCTCTTTCAAGCCGCACTTCGATAGCCTTGATGTAGCGTGGGTACCGCATGAGGATATCCCTCGGCACGATCGCCGGGAATCCTTCGAACATCATCCACGCAAGCTGCGTGAGTATCGCGTCCACCGTGTGCTCGGGATATGCGCCGGTGCTCATGAGAAGGTCGAAGCGGCGCTCTTCGTCAAGGGCGTCCTTCACGATCTTGCGCAGTACCGGGTCGAGCTTCACTTCGGCGGTCTTGGGCGGCGGCGGGGCCTTCGGCCGTTCGATGGCCGGCAGCTCTCGCGAGTCGTGTACGATCTTGCCGTCGTCGTCCAGGATTACGAACCGCGCCTTCAGGTACGGCGGCAGCCTCACGTCGGCCCATGCGTCCTTCGGAATGCGGAAGCCCCACCGCTTCTCAACTGCGCGGCGTATCGCCGTTTCGAGCGAAATGTCTTCAGCCGGGTCGAGGAGGTCCATGAGGATGGCGAGGCTGTCGTCGATTGGCCTGAGAAGCCTCTGCAGCGAATTGGGCAGGCACAGTAGCATGTACGAGACCTTCTTGGCGAGCAGTCCCGGCACGAGCCAGTCGTGACGCCATTTCGCGAGCGCGGTGCTTTCGCTCTTGCGCACCGTGCAGGTCACGCCGTCCGTAGCGGGGTCGTCGGGCGAGTTGCGGTATGAAAGGCGCAGCTTCACGCCGTCGATGTCAATCTCGTCGGGAAAGTCCCCGTCGTCGCCTCCGTCCTCGGGCCACCACTCTTCGCGCTTCAGTCTGAATCGCGACAGCTCCGCAGGCGAGGCGCGCGCCAGCCATTTGCGAAGGGCGTTGGCGTCGGCTATTCCGCCCGGAACCGCCTCGTCGAAATGCGCGACTAGCCTCTGTTCGTCGAACGTCTCCGCGCGTCTCGTCCGCGCGGCAAGCTCCTGAAGCTCGCGGAGGAACCCGATCGTCGCGCGAAGAACCGGGGTCGGACGCGGAAACTCGCCTAGCACCAGCGCATGCCGCAGGAATATCGCCCTTGCCGCGGCGCGGTCGAATCGCGCGTAGTCGCACCGCCTGGCCTCGACTATGACGAGTCCGTACAGCGTCACCTGCTCCGTCGCGCGCACAAAGCCGCTCGACGGGTCCCATGCCGGAGAGTGCACGTGGTGACGGCACAAGTCCCCGGCGACGGGCTCGATCCATCTCGGGTCGATCTCCGCGGCCTCGCGTGCGAAGAGCCGCGAAGTCTCCACCAGCTCTCCGCAGACTACCCATTCCGGCGGCGACTTCCTGCCGCGACCCTTTGCGAGCGCGGAGCCTGGATGAAGGGCGAATCGCAGCGCGTGAGTGCCTCGGTACTCGCGGTCTTCCGCGTGGTAGCGGCCTATGCGCCCGAGCAGACCCGAAAGAAGCGACATGTGCACTGCCGCGTCGCTCGTCTCGCCAGGAGGGATTTCGGCGAATGAAAGGCCCATCTGCCTGCAGATGGTCTCAAGCCTGCGCGTCAGGTCGCACCACTCGCGCATTTTCGGATACGAGAGGTAGCTTGTCTTCGCGAGACGGCGCGACTTTGCCTGCGAGAGCCCGTCTGTCGACACGTTCCACCACTTCCACAGGGCGAGCGTGCCGAGAAAGTCCGAGCCCGGCACCCGCCATCTCGCATGGACGGCGGCTGCCTTCTCCTTTTCGTCGATCGGGCGGCGGCGCGGGTCGTCGCACGCCATTGCCGCGACGACGGGCAGCACGCGCGGCAGAACCGCGTTGTCGCTGGCGGCGAACAGCATGCGCGCGAACCTCGGCTCGACTGGCATGCGCGCGAGTCTGCGCCCCATCTCCGTGAGAACGTAGCCGCTCTTCACCGCGCCCAGCTCCAGCAGCTCCTTAAGACCCTCTCTCACCATCGCCGGCTTCGGAGGGTCGATGAAGGGGAAGCCCTCTATGTCGTCGATTCCGAGGTCCAGCATCGAGAGAATCGCCCCGGCAAGCGAGGACCGCAGTATCTCCGGCGTTGTGTACTGCTCGCGTCCGAGAAGGTCCTCTTCTGAATAGAGCCTCACGCAGATGCCCGGCCCGAGCCGTCCGCACCGTCCGGCGCGCTGGCGGGCGGAAGCCTGCGACACGGACTCTATCTGGAGCCGCTGGACGTGCGTCTTGTGGGAGTATCTCGAGATGCGGGCCAGGCCCGAGTCCACTACCGCGCGGATGCCCGGGATCGTCACGGAAGTCTCGGCGACGTTTGTCGCGAGCACGATGCGCCTTCGCCGGGACAGTCGGAAGGCCCGTCTCTGGGCGTCGGCCGGCAGCGATGCGAGAAGCGGAATGACGTCGTCGGTGTCGCCGCGCACGGTAGCTAGGCGGTCCCACGCCTCGCGAATCTCGCGCTCTCCAGGGAGGAACACGAGAACGTCTCCGTCGGCCGGAAGCTCGTTCACGGCGGCGGCGACGGCGCCCGGGAGATCGAACTCGTCGTCGTCTTCCGGCGGTCGGTATCTGGTCTCGACAGGGAAGAGCCTTCCAGGCACGGATACGACGGGCGCCTGGAAGAACGATGAGAACTTCTCGGTGTCCATCGTCGCGGACGAGACGATGACCTTCAGGTCGCGCCGCCGTCGAAGAATCCTCTTGAGAGAGCCGAGCAGAAGGTCGATGTTGAGCGAGCGCTCATGCGCCTCGTCTACGATTATCGCGTCATATCTGCGCAGAAGGGGATCGTGCCTTGTCTCCGCGAGCAGCACGCCGTCGGTCGCGAACTCTATGCGCGTCCTCTCCGAGACGCGCTTCGCGAACCGGTGCCTGTAACCGACAATGTCTCCGATTTCACCGGTGCCGAGTCCGGACGCCGCGAGCTCCAACGCCACTCTTTCGGCCATGGTCGCCGCGGCCAGGCGCCGAGGCTGCGTGACGGATATCCTCCGTCCCTTCGCTCCGCATCCCGCCTCCAGCAGCATCTTTGGCAGCTGTGTCGTCTTGCCCGAGCCTGTGTCCCCGCAGACAATTACCACCTGGTTTCGGCGCACGGCGTCGAGAATCTCCGTGCGATGGGCCGAAACCGGCAGCTCTTCCGGGTATTCCGGCCGCATCCTCTCTTCGCCTTCCATCAGACATATTATACCATTTCCTGCGTTGCGCCGCCGTCGTAGGCACGCATCCCACGTGCCCCAGCGCCCGTCTATCGCCGATAGCGAGATGGTGACGAGGTGGCTGACCTTCTCGCTTTGATGCCGCGTGGCAGGACCGCGCGTCTCTTGTGGACGGAAAGCAGTCCTCCCAGTGGGCAAAAAAAATCGCGGCGCGTTCCCTAGTCGGATACGATAGCCGCTTCGTTTGCTTTTCCGCTTCTGGTGGAGAAGAAGAGATTCGAACTCTCGACCCCCACGTTGCGAACGTGATGCTCTACCAACTGAGCTACTTCCCCATTCGCGGAAAGCGACGCATAGTATATCATAAATTGGGCGAAGAGCGCAAGGGGGACATTTACTAAAAGTTCTTAGCTGAGAAGAAGCCAAAAATGTGGTATAATTTTCAATTCAATGGGGAGTAGTGCCCTCAGTAAAGAGCTTTAGTGAAGAACAAGGAAAGAAAGAGTATGAAATCGATAAGGCTGGCAATGTCCGTTGTGGCGGCGGTTGTGTCGTGCGCGGGAACTGCTTTGGCGACTGATGGGGGCGTTGTCGCGAGCGCCTTTTCGGATGAACCCTTCCTGATTGACACGCGCTCGGGCGGTTTTCCGAGTTCGGGCGTGACGAATCTGACCTATTCCGTCCTTTGGCACGGCGACACCAACTCCTTCGTCGTCATTGCGCAGGACGGGGTGCCTGTCGCCGGCCCGCTGTATGGCGAAAGCAATCTGACGTGGAAGGTCGATTACAGCGGTCCGTACACGCTTTCCCTCTACACCGTCAGCGCCAATGGCGTCACCAACCCGGTTGTCGAGACGGCGAAGCTCGACGTGAAGGGGCTTCCGTATCGGCCTATTGACTGGACTCTTAGCGGGTTCAGCGGGACGTATGACGGCCAGGGCCATGGCGTCACGGTGACTGTGGCCGATCCTGAGGCCGGAGCGTCGGTCAAGTATGCCGTCGGCAGCCTTGCGAACGGCTTGAGCGAGACCGCGCCGGCTTTCACGAACGTGTGCGTAACGAACGTCTACGTCGTCGTCTCCGCCGACAACTATGCTACCGCGACGAACAGCACGACCGTGAAGATCACGAAGGCGACATACGACATGAGCGGCGTGGAGTGGAACTACGTCGAGCCGTTCGAGTACGACGGCGAGGCCAAGACCGTCGAACTCACGGGGCTTCCTGACGGCGTGATCGCGGAATACACGAACGCGGTGGCGTCGGCCGCGGGCTCGTACACCGCTCATGCCACGTTCATCTACGATGAGGTTAACTACGAGGCGCCGACCGTCGGCGACCTTGAATGGGAGATTGTGGCCTACGAACCCGAGCCGCCGCCTGGTCCTGGCCCGCAGCCTCCGCAACCTCCGCAGCAGAAGCGCGTTCTCTGGTATACCGACACGCCGTTCGTGCCTGGCGCGGCGACGGTGTGGGACGGCTATCTGACGGATACCAATGGAGTCGTCGCCGGCACGATTCAGGCGAAGGTCGGCCGTCCGAACAGGAAGAATTCCACCATGATGGTGTCCGTCACCGTGAAGCTCGCCGGCGGCGCGCGCAGGCTGACGTACTCCAGCCGCATGAAGTTCGCCGGGCTTGTCGATGCGACGATGCGCGACGGCAGCAGCCTCTCGCTGAAGCTCGGCGCCGAGTCTCTCTCTGGCACATTCGGCGGATACGAGCTAGACGGCGCAAGGAACGTGTTCCTGGCGAAGGATGCGGAGTCGAAGGCCCGCGCCGCGGCGCTCAACGCCGCCTGGGTCGGCTCGTACGTCGCCACCTGGCCGGGTGAGGCCGGCGGCTGGAACGGCCTGTCGGTGAAGGTTGGTAACAGAGGTCGCGCAAGGGCGATCGGCCGCACTTCGACAGGCGTCAGGTTCACGGTGTACACGCAGCTGATGCAGGGCGAGCGCGAATGCGCCGTTGCGGTCGGCTGGACAGGCCGCAAGAGCTCGGCGGCGAGCCTGCTCTGGTTCTGTGAAGACGGCAAGACCGTCGAGTGCGAGAGCCGTCCGAACGGCATTGCCGCGCAGGTGTCGGAATTCAGCGGCGGCGTCGCGCCCAGCTCGCAGTTCCACGTCGGCGTTGCGGGCATTGTCGCGTCCGATCTGAAGCTTCGCTTCTCCAACTGGAAGGAGGGCTTCACGGGGAGCTTCAACGTCTATGTCCAGGAAGGCAAGAAGACGAAGACGCTGCGTGCGACGGTGAGCGGCGTCGTGGTTGACGGCAAGGGCTACGGCACGGCTGTCATCCCTGGCGTCGGCGCGGTGCCGGTGACAATCGAGTGATCTCCGAGGTCGAAGCATGAGAATCAAGCACTATATTCCTGCCGCAGTCCCGGCTCTGGCCCTGTGCCTCTCCGCCAATGCCGCGGTCGAGCTAGTCTCGCCTGTGGACGGCGCAGAGGTCGCGCTTCTGCCCGAGGCTCAGAAGAAGATAATGTCGCTCGCCGCTTACGACGAGCGGCTTGCCGCGCTCAGGGCTGACGGCGAGAAGCCGCATGACGAGCGTTACTATGGCAGGGGACGGAGCGTGAAGTGGCGCACTTCGGTTCCGCTCAGGCTGACTTGGCGCACAACCGACGGCGAAGGCGCGCCATGGAGGATTCTGCTCGGCACGTCGCCCGACCTGGCTGACGCGGTGGAGATATGGCTCAATCCGGGCGAGGCGAGCAAGATGGCTACGACGAAGGACAGCTCGACCAGCGAGAAGGTCGAGGGAAACGTGCACATCTACACGCATACGATGCCCCGCGCCAACCTGGAGCTGGGCCGCAAGTACTACTGGAAGGTGTGGAGCGACGTGAAGTGCCCCGTCTACTCCCACGGCTCCACGCTGAAAGGACC
>JAEEGL012187101.1_pt1 | contig 11466 bp, 7 predicted proteins | sample 9134231 | NCBI WGS metagenome assembly JAEEGL01 (sample SAMN16246548, study PRJNA631951) | gut metagenome | biome: gut microbiome; feature: rumen; material: fiber-attached | host: Bos | place: Iran: Karaj | collected 2018-10
CCACATTCCACACCTACACACTTAACGGCGAGAAGATTCTGAACCAGACCCACTGGTTTGCCATGCACTGCTCCGACACAGCCACGCTCAAACCTCAAACCGAGGAAGACATCACCCAAGCAGAATGGGTTGATATTGAAAAAGTTGGTGCACACTTGAAAGATTCTTACGCTTCGTTAAGACACTTGTGGGAAGAGGTAACTTCTGTAGAGAGGCCATCAATCGCGCCTCTATCAGCAGAATAAATGGGGGATTTATATGGCAAGAATTTGAGCTATGCGCTTTAATGCGCGACGAAGTGGAACATAATTGTGACCTTCTGACACATCAAGAAGATCGTTCAACAATTCACTTTCCTCCTCCTTATCTATTTCTTTGAATAGCAGGTTCGAATAATACTTTCTATGCGTATTCGTCAATATCTTTTTTAAATCCGAAGCAATCCATTCTGCACCAGCCACCATCAAATTAAAATTTTCTGCATCAATATTGATTTCCTGAGGCAGCTTGTCACATGAAAGCGCATAAGCCACATACACATTTTGCAATATGAAAAACATATCTGCGGCATCTTTTCTTGTTGTCAGATGACGGTCACACCAAGCGTCAAGTTTGATAAGGAACTGCCCACTTAAAGAAGCCATGCGAAAGGAAAACACATCATCAACAATCACCTTGTCTGCACTATTCATCACATCATCAAAAGATTTCACCGACATCACAGGTGAACCGTCTGGAGGCCATGCCACTTTTTCGTTTTCTGCAATTAACCCAAAAGGTACTATATCCACCTTGTAAGCAAATGCCACACCCTCTTTTCTATAGTAAAAACGCTGTTTTTCAGGCGCTTTCTCAAAATTGCACTGTAATAATTTATTGGTCAATTGCTCAAATTGCGACCACTCTTTTAAAGCCACCGCCACATCCAAATCCATAGTTCCACGTGGAGTATTGGGAATCTTGTGGAGTTTTAATGCAACATTTCGAGCCACCGCACCAACCACATATACTTCCGTCTGTAATTCGCCATAACAAGCCGCCAACACCTGCAATATCTCCGCTAAAAAGTCATTTTGGAGATCACTCTTATGAATTCTGTATTCCATATTAAATCAATGGTTTAATGAGTTCTGCAACTTCACGACAACGATCATCCCCAGTGGCAAGCAAGTCTGCATATATAATCAACAACGGTGTGTTCTGCTGCGGCCAAAACCGTTTGTAAACAAAAATCTCTCCCGAAGGGTTCGGTATCATTCTACCCGTAGCAATCAGCATATTTGCATTCTGAGAAGTATATATATCCCACCTTGCTGGCTGCATATAGTTACCAAGTATTGCAGCCGCAGGTTCCCCTCCCCAACTAAAATCCTGAGGAAGAGCAATATTCTGCCAGTGCTCTTTGATTTGTGGTGCGATAAAACCAAAACGAAAGAGCAACATTTTGGGTTTGAGGGTTACCGCATAGCCTTGCGCCCATTGGTCAATGAGCGCACTGCGTTTGCGCAACACCTGAGTACGCCCATTATCCACCAAATAACCTTGTTCTGCAAGGTGTTTCATCGTATTAAAGGCCGAACCTACAGAAACACCCGCCTCATAAGCAATCTGTCTTATACTCTTACCAGCATTGTCTTTAACTTGTAAAAGATAATAAATAATCAACAATTCTGTTTTTTGCATAACAATTTGTTCAGTTTTTATTTTATGTTCATTTTTTTTGAACGCAATTATAATTTTGAACATTCACGCGGCAAAAATAATAAATATTAATCAATTACCCAAAAAAAATTGATGGTGAATTATATTTATCGGATATAATTGTTCGCTGTTCGCGAAATGAGAACTTTCAATCGGCAAAAAGGCTTTTTTCAACAAAAAACTCGCAACCAAACGTACATTTTACCTCATCTGCTCTTTCTTAACCCGCATAAATCCCAAAATGAGCAAAATAGGATGGTTTTTTGTATCTTTGCCTTTCTATTTATCAATAGTACCCACATGCTAATAGCAATTTAACTATCGATTTTATGGCAAAAAAAATTAAAGAAGAAACCCTCAACCTTGATAACATCTTGTTCAAGTGTAGGGATATTTTAAGAGGTGCAAAGAACTCGGGTTCAATCCTAGACAAAAGAGATTTAATGCTGACACTTGTGTTTCTACGTTTTATCGGTGAGAAATATGAGGATGGCATTGCCAATCTTCGCAAGAAACTCATTGCAGAAGGGTTAGACCCCGACAACGAGGAGATCCAGAAAGCTTTCTTCGAGGATGCCACTTTTGCGGACGGCACATTTGATCTTCCCAAAGAGGCTCGTTGGTCGACCATCATAGACACAGCAGCTCCTCAACTGAATGTCGCTCTTGATCAAGCTCTGAAAAGCATCGCCGAAACGAATCCTTCGCTGAAGGGCTGCTTCGTGGAAGGCACGTTCACCCAGCGCAACCTTGGTGCTAACGACATCAAGAAAGTTATTGACGAGGTAAATAAAATTAGCCACAAGACTTTTGGCGAGGAAAAAGACCTCATTGGACACGTGTATGAATATTTCCTAAATCTGTATGCTGTGGAAGCATCCTCAAAGTCAAAGGAGGAAGGAGAGTTTTATACGCCACATGATATAGTGCAACTTATTGCTACGGTAATTGAGCCTTTCGACGGCACACTCTACGATCCTTGCTGCGGTTCTGGCGGTATGTTTATCCAAAGCACCGAATTGGTGAAATCAAAGCAGGGTGACATCAGCCGCATAAACGTGTATGGGCAGGAAAAGGAAGCCGCCACCTACCGCTTAGCAAAAATGAACCTCGCATTGCGCGGCATCAGTCATAACCTTGGCCCCGAAAGCGATTCTACATTTACAAACGATTTTTTTAAAGATCTCTCTTTTGACTATATCATGGCCAATCCCCCCTTTAATCTCAGCCCTTGGTGGGATGAGAATCTGTACACCGATGCCCGTTGGACAGATTACGGCATTCCACCCAAAAGCAATGCCAATTATGCTTGGATTTTGCACATGCTCTCGCATTTGAACCAGTCATCGGGGGTGGCGGGTTTTCTGCTTGCAAACGGCGCATTGGGTGACTCCGACACCCTAGAAATCAGAAAGAAACTAATACAGAACGACAAGGTGGAGGCTATCATTATTCTCCCAAGGGAATTGTTTATTCACACCGATATCAGCGTTACTTTCTGGATATTGAACCAAAACAAGAAGGGTGGCAAATACCACGGGCGCGAACTACGCAACCGAGAGCATGAAATCCTATTTATGGACCTGCGACGTTGGACAGAGAACCCTGTTAAAGGCGAAAACAAAAAGAAAGTACGACTTGTTGCAGAACAAATTCAGCGTGCTGCTGACATATACCGCCAGTGGCAGATAGTTGGTACCGACGGAAAGAACTTTGCGAAACCAGAATTATACAGAAGTGTAGGCATGGATGAAATTGAGCAAAACAACTGGACACTGGTGCCCAGCAAGTATATTGAGTTCATCGACCACGATTTAGAGATAGATTATCCAAAGGAAATGGTTCGCATTCAGCAAGAAATAAAAGAACTGATGCAACGGGAAAAGGAATCACAGAAGATGCTTGAAGAGGCTTTTAAAGGTATTGGTTATGGGATTGACTAAATATAAACTCGGGGAACTCATCGAACATTGTGATGATAGGAACTCTGATGGAGTTTATTCATTGGAAGATGTAAAGGGCATATCCATCAAGAAGGAGTTTATTGAAACAAAAGCAGATATGGCAGGCGTTTCATTATTTCCTTATATTCTTGTTCGGCCAGATAGTTTTGCCTATGTGACAGTTACTTCAAGGAATGGAGAAAAAATCACGCTCGCACATAATACATCTAAAGACACGTACATTGTTTCTTCATCTTATGAAGTGTTTAGGGTTAGCAGGCCTGATTTATTACTATCTGATTACCTGTTTATTTTCTTCAATCGCCCAGAGTTTGACCGATATTCTCGTTTCAATTCATGGGGAAGTGCAAGAGAGACTTTTTCTTGGGAAGATTTTTGTGACACAGACATTACTCTTCCCTTCATTGAGCAACAACAGAAATACGTTGATGTTTATCTGGCACTTCAAAAAAACCTTGCTGCCTATCAAAGCAAGGTAGATGAGCTGAAGCTGGTTTGTGATGGGTATATCGAGGAGTTGAGAAAGACTGTTGAACCAGAAGAAATAGGACCATATATCAGATGCATAGATGAAAGAAACTACGGTCTTTCTATCACTCTTACTCAGGGGGTGGATGTGAATATGCAATTCATTTCAGCAAAAAGAGAGGCGGAAGATCAGGAAGGAACCAAAATAGTTAGAACTGGCCAATTTGCTTTTAATAAGGTTGTGAAAAGTAACGGCACAAAACTTCCCATCGCTGTGCGAGAAGGACCAGATTGTGTGATTTCTAGTTCATATGAGGTTTTTGAGGTAATAGATAAAGATGTTTTGCTTCCACAGTATTTAATGTTATGGATGTCTCGATCTGAAACACATCGTCAATGTGGCTTTAAATCGTATGGAACAACGCGAGACGTATTTCCTTATGAGGAATTAAGCAAATTGAAATTCCCAATACCTAGCATAAATATCCAGAAGAATATTGCTAATATATATAGATGTTATAAAGAACGGCAACGCATTGCTTTCCAGCTGAAAGAGCAGCTAAAGAATCTTTGTCCTATTTTGATACGGGGAAGTTTGGGAGAATAAATGTTTAATTATATGGATGAAATATCAGAAATTCAAGTAAGGAATATTAAGGGATTTGGGGTCGACACGCAACCCATAAAAGTTAGTGTTCTTCCTAATAAAGTAAATTTATTGGTGGCTCCTAATGGTTGGGGTAAGAGTTCTTTGACCGCAGCATTTGAGTCTTTACGCTCAAATAGAATTGATGTGGAAAAAGAAAACAAATACAAGCAAGATGAAACTTTGGTCAGCGAACTAACAATAGTATATAACGGAACTTCATATACAGCGAACAATCAAAAAAATGAAATAACTAATCTCTTTACTTGTAAAGTTATTCATTGTGATTTGTATCCAAAAGTTGTATCCCAAAATTTGGGGACATTCAGTAATTCACGAGGATATCTTGACATCAAGGATATTGAAATTAGAAATATCCCTAAAAAAGTTGTGTTGAATTATAAATACAGTGAAGAAAAAGCGGCTTTTGGAGGAAATGGGAAATTGCTGAATAATCTAACTGCCTTTTTACAGGACAAAAATGTTTTAACCTTGTTTCGTGATAAAGAAAACAAAGATGCTATCACAAAAATGAAAGGTAAGAGGAGTTCGGCCTTATTTAATTCTATTAAGGAAGAATTAAATTCTATGCATGGAACTGCCAATACAATTAAGAAAACTATTAATGCAGCTATTTTCACTGAAATAAACTCCAATGATGCATACTCACATTTGAAAAATGCATTTTGCAATGGAAAAACGGATATGGATGCGTTTACAGACATTTTTCAAATCATTCGTTTTTATCAACAAAACAAAGATAATATCAATGCATATTTTAAATATGATGATTACAGTATTTTCAAAGCTGAGCTTGACAAAAATATTAGCGATTTGAATTCCACATGGAAAGAAATCAAATCAAAAGAAAAAGATGGGAAATTATTTGTCGAATTTCCATACGCTGACGTTGTTTCTAATGGGCAAAGAGATATTTTGACTTTCACGGTGAGATTGCATGCTTTCAAAGCAAGCTTGAAACCAAACAAGTCCTATTTTTTGTTGATAGACGAAGTTTTTGATTACCTTGACGATGCCAATGTTTTGGCTGCCCAGTATTATCTTACCCATTTAATCAAATATGCAAAAGATATTGATTCAACATTGATTATTGGAATTTTCACGCATTTAGATCCAAAATACTTCAGGAGCTATACATTTGGTAAAAAAATGTTGAATGTGTCATATCTAAAAGATGTGACAGCCTTTGCAAGCAATGAGATGAAAATGTTTATCGCATTCCGACAAGGATTGAATCATAAAGACGAAGGCAAGGAGAAACAATTATGGAATGATTTGTCAAAGTATTGTTTTCATTATCATCCAGATTTGCCAAGTATTAGAGAGAAATTGTCAGAAATAAACAAAACACGAAGTAAAAATAAAATTAAAGAATCTTGGGGAGAGGGAACAAATTTATTGGATTTTTTACTTGAAGAAGTTAATAAATATCTATCAGACCAACCTGTTTATGATCCTTATGCCGTCAGTCTTGCAATACGGATTGCAACAGAAAAAAAAGTATATGACAATTTGGATAATGATGATGATAAAAATGAATTTGTGAATATTCGTGATAAGGGAACAAAAGACAAGATGGAATTCGCTGAGGGTAAAGGGAAAATAATACCTGATGCATATTATATCTTAAGTTTAATTCATGGCGAATCTGATCATATAGAATATGATGAGAATACGAAGCAATTCAAGGAAAAGCCTGTTATATACAAATTAAATAATACTGTCGTCAAGCATATGGTTGCAGAACTATTTGATTATGAACACGGAACGGATGTCACTATCACCAAATTGCATTGATTGAGGTCCCATACAATAACAAAAGATTGAAAATATGGCAAAACTAAAGAATATCAACGGCCGCTTTGTGGAAAGCGACTTTGAGAATGCGCTCATCTCATTCCTCGAACAGGAAGGATGGCAGTACCTCTATGGCGACAACATTCCAAGGCCGAACCGCAGGGAAGTCCTCTATTTGGACGACCTTGTCCAATTCCTTGAAAAGACCAATGACGATTTGGATGATGACGACATCCGCCAGATTGCAGAAAAAGTGAGGGTTGTAGGTGCCGACTCTGACTTTGCTACGCTCCACAAGGTGTACGGATGGATGGTGGATGGTCTTCAATATTTCATGAAGAATGGCATTTCCAAAATGGTAGAGCTTATTGATTTCAAGAGTGTTGAAAACAACATCTTCCGCGTTGTTAACCAGTTTACGGTGGAGTATTTCAATAACGGCGTGCCGAAAAATCGTAGGCCTGATGTGCTGCTCTTTGTGAATGGCATGCCGGTTTGTATCATTGAGCTGAAGAACCCAGTCGATGCCAATGCCAACATTTTCGATGCTTGGGAGCAAATCAATATCCGCTACTGGAGAGACATTCCACACCTGCTGCACTATTGTCCGCTGGCTTGCATCAGCGATGGCGCGAAGACCCGCTTGGGCACCGTGCGCACCCCTTACGAGCACTTCTATGCTTGGAGGCGTGTGGAAGACGGGGACAAGGTCTCGACCATGCCGTTTGATGAGTTGCAAACCATGGTAAAAGGCGTGTATCGCCCTGAGCGTTTCCTTGAAATATTCAGAGATTACGTCTATTTTCAAGACAAAAACTACGACCGTGACGAGAAGGAGATTGTGTGCCGTTACCCACAGTTCTTTGCCACGCGATTGCTGCGCGAGAGCGTCATCAAGTCGGTCAAAAACCAGAGCGGCAAAGGTGGCACCTACTTTGGTGCCACGGGCTGCGGAAAGACCTATACTATGGCCTTCCTGGCACGACAGCTCTCCATGCGTTGCTCTGCTGAGTTGGGTTCACCTACCATTCTTATGATCGTTGACCGCGACGACCTTCAGAAGCAGGGCGCGAAGTTGTTTACCAAAAGCACGGAGTTTTTAGGACTTGGAGAAGTAATGATTGTGCCAAACCGCAAGGCCCTTCGCCAAGAGCTGAGCATGCGTAAGAGCGGAGGTTTCTATATCTGCACCATCCAGAAGTTCTGCGACCGTAAAGATGACCCTGTTGGACTCATCAATAGCCGTTCCAACATCATCTGCTTCAGCGACGAGGCGCACCGTACACAGATAGAAGGTTCGCGCCGCATCCAGTTTAGCGAGGATGCAGACGAAAACATGAAAGCGATGGTGTCGAAACCCTACGCCAAGGTACTTCGCGAGGCGTTGCCGAACGCCACTTTCGTGGGCTTCACCGGCACACCCATTGCCGAGACCTACCAGACCTTTGGCGACGAGATTGACCGATACACGATGGACCAGGCTGTAGCCGATGAAATCACAGTCCCCATCAAGTATCATCCACGCATTGCCAAAGTGCTGCTCAACGTGGAGAGGGTGAAAGACATCGAGGCATACTATTCAAAGTGCGCCGAGGAAGGCTCAACGCAAGAGGATATCGCCAAGAGTAAGAAGGCGATGAGTTCGTTGGAAGTGCTGTTGGGTGAGCCTGACCGCCTTGACAAACTGGCTGTGGACATTCACGACCATTATATATCAGCTTTGGCCAACGACCCTGACCGTGTCCAAAAAGCGATGGTGGTTTGCGCTAACCGTAAGATTGCCTACGACTTGTTGCAGAAGTTCAGGAAGCATTATCCCGAGTGGTTTGAGGAGAGAAAAACACCGGAAGGCGTTGTGGTATCACCCGAAAAACTTAAGGAACTGAAAGAGATGCCAACCATCGCCATGGTGGCCAGCGTGACCAGCAACGACCCTGCCGACATGTACAACTATCTTGGTGGTGTGAAGAACGACCAACGTAGCGACGATTTGGACGCTGCCTTCAAGCAGGAGCATTCCAATTTCCGCATAGTCATCGTGGTGGACATGTGGATTACCGGCTTCGATGTGGATTGCCTTACTTACATGTACAACGACAAACCGTTGCAGAAACATTCGCTCATTCAGACCATCAGCCGTGTGAACCGTAAATATTCAGGCAAGGAATATGGTCTAATTGTCGATTATATCGGCATCCGCGACTACATGATGGAGGCCATGAAGATCTATGGCGGAGGCGAAGACGGTAGCGGAGGTGGCTCACTAGCACCCTCGCCAGATGACATTGAGCAAGCCACACTCATATTCCGTGAGCATTTGGCTATCCTCAAGAATCTATTTAGGAATTACGACCTAACACCGTTCCTGAATCCCAACACCGACCCAACCACACGTTATAAATTATTGGCAAAAGCGGCAGAGTATGTATTTGCTTCCTCTGAGATTCTGAACTCGGTGAGCAAGGACGGAAAAAAGATCAAGAAGGTCAACTTCAAGACCTATTTCTTAAAAACGGTGAAGCGAATGCGTAAGGCATACGACCTCTGCCAGCCGTCGGGCGAATTGGATGAAGAGGAAGAAGCGTTAGCACAATGCTTTATGGCCATAGCCGGTATGATATACAAGATGAACGGCACCGATGCGCCCGACACCGACACCATGAACCGCCGAGTAGCAAAGATGGTGGAGGAAGCCTTGAGATACAATAACGTGGAGAGCATCCTTGAAAAGGGTGACGAAATGGACATCTTTGGCCCTGAGTTTACCGAACGTCTTGCAAATATCAAGATGCCTGCATCAAAGCTGGAAATGCTCATCAAAATGCTCCGCAAGCAGATCACGGAATATAGTAAGACCAACCTGCTGGCCTCGAAGAAATTCCAAGAGCTGCTTGAAGCCACAATCACTCAATATCACGAGAGACGAAAATTCCTTTCAGAGCAAGAGGCAGGTGCCACCCAGGAAGAGACATCTGAAAGTATCATCAAGACTGCGACAGAGCAAGCACTTGGCATCCTGAAAGAAATGCAGGCTGATCGTGAAAGCTTCCGTAAGTTGGGCCTCACCTTTGAGGAAAAGGCATTCTACGACATCCTCATCCACCTGCGTGACAAGAATAACTTCGTATATGGCGAGGACAAGACTGTTGACGGCATCGTGGTGAATGAGAAGTGCAAGAGCCTTGCGCGAAAAATCAAGGAAATTGTTGATGTAAAATCGTCTTTCGCCGATTGGCTCAACAACCAGCGTGTACGAGACCAATTGAAACAAGACATCAAGATTTGTCTTGTGAAGAATGGTTATCCGCCACAATATACGCCTGAGGTGTTCCGCGAAGTGATGGAACAGGTGGAGAACTTCAAGGAGAATGAGGAGTTACACTGAAAGAATAAGGAACAACACTGTAGACAAAATATCAATCCTATCCTTTTATCATGCAAAAACAAAAAACAACAAAGTCACAAAATGACCTTCGAATTGATCCCAAAGCACGGGAAACTATCCGCAAACAAACAGAAAAAGGTTCTAAAAAAACAATAAAGAAATGAAAAGACAGAGTATCATCAATATATTTTTAAGCATTGGGGTGTTAGTTGCCATTGGTTGCTCTGTAATTTTTGTAAACAAACCGGTTGAAGTCGATGCAAGCACATACATTGGCGCATTAGCAACCTTTATAGGTGTAATGGTTACCATCCTCGTGGGATATCAGATCTTAAACACTATTGAAATCAAAAGGAAAATTACTGATCTTGAACAAAAAAGCCATAAAATACAACTTGCCCTATTCGAAACTCGCGAATCAAGAGAAGCAATGTCTTCTACAATTTTACTACTCAATCCTGTTTTTGGAATCTTGTCAAATTACATTATTTTTGTTTTTGATTTAAAAACCTTACGATGGCAATTGAAATTCAAGAATCACTATGACATCCCACCATTTGATGTTAAAGACTTTAAGAAAGGGGCATTTAATGAATACTATATAGAAGAGATTGATGATAATATAAGGATTGTTGACCAAAAGAGTAAAACTGTTTCAGAAATTGAAGCAGTGCAAAAATTTATGGATATTGTAAAATCTGTTGACATTATTATTCGGAAAGAAGATAATTTTTTCAAAATACAAGCACCTTATGAGCGAATAATGAAATGCTTTTACAACAGGATGAAAGAATTGTATGGTATTGAATAAAAAACACTAATTATGTCCAAAGAAATATTTCGAGACGTCCCCTGTAAGGTGGATGATATAATGAAGGATGTACTCAATGGCAAAATCGGGCTGCCAGATTTACAGCGCCCATTCGTGTGGAAAGACAGCAAAGTGCGCGACTTGCTGGATTCTATGATGAAAGGCTATCCCATTGGATATATTATGATATGGAATGCTCCTGAAGATTATGTGAATGCCAAATCCATAGGTGATGTGGAGCAAAAGTATTCCAGGCCACAAGACCTGATTATTGATGGGCAACAACGTATCACCTCCTTGTTGGCCGCCATATACGGAGTCAAGATTTGCGATGCAAAATACAAACACCGTAACATCCGTATCTCCTACAACCCTCTGTCCAGGGATTTTGACGTATGGACAGCTGCTACGGAACGCAACAAAAACTGGATTCCCGACATCAGCAAGGTCTATCAAGCAGATGAAGAACATTCGATTTCAAAATTCCGTAGAGAAGTTTGCGAAGGCATCAATGAGTCAAGGAGAAAAAAAGAACTGGAGGAACTTTCTGACGAAGAAACGGACACCATCGAAAGAAATATCAATGACTTGCTCGATCTTAAAAAGTATTCCATCCCCGTTATGCAAATTCTTTCGTACGCCGAGGAGGAAGATGTTTCTGAAATCTTCAAAC
>JAEEGL012359589.1_pt1 | contig 11466 bp, 7 predicted proteins | sample 9134231 | NCBI WGS metagenome assembly JAEEGL01 (sample SAMN16246548, study PRJNA631951) | gut metagenome | biome: gut microbiome; feature: rumen; material: fiber-attached | host: Bos | place: Iran: Karaj | collected 2018-10
ACAAGAGCATCGAATTCGTCGAAGCAGAGCACGATGGGAGCGCTGGCTTCAGCTTTCTTAAACAGCTTTGCAATCTTCTCCTGCGAACCGTGGACATAGCTGCTGCCGAGGTCGCTGCTCTTGATGAGGGCGAAGTTGAAGCCTGTCTCCTCGGCGAACTTTTCGGCTACGAAGGTCTTGCCGCAGCCCGGAGGCCCGTAGAGCAACATGCCGTTGGGGGGCGTGATGCGGTATTTTTCCGCGCGCTCTCGATCTTTTATTACGAAGATAACGCGTTGGGTGAGGTAGGTCTTCAGTTCTTCCATTCCGGCGATGTCGCGGAATCCGTTGCCGTTGCCCTTCTTGATTTCGATATCAATCTGGTTGGGGCTGTCCTCACGGCTGCTCTGTCCCCCCTGTCCGGTTTCTGTTTGTCCGCCGGAGGGAGTCTTGGGCTCAGGACGCTTGGGTTCAGCCTCGCCGTCGAGATCCGTCAGCAACTGCGAGATGTTGCGATACCGGTCGCCATAAGCCACGGCGAGTCCTTTTGCCAGTACGACCTTGGTGCGTTCGCTGGCTTCTATGTCATCCAGGTTCAGGGGATTTTCCTTTCGGAAATCCTTGAGGAGTGTGGCCTTTCGGCTACGCTTCACGCCTTCCGGGAACTCCATGATCCACGGAGCCTTGCCGGTAAGCATACAATAGAGTACGGCACAGGCCGAGAAGATGTCGCTCTGTTCATCAAAGGTGCCGATGAATGTCTCGTTGGCGCCGTAGAAGACATCAAGATCCGAGGTGTCGAAGGCGGTCTTGCCGTTGCATGCCATGCTGATATGTCCTAGGTCTATCAGCTCTGGCACACCGTCGGTAGTGCCCGAGAGCATGATGTTGCGGGGAGTGATGTCATTATGGAAGAGGGCAGGGGACTGCTCGTGCAGATATTGTAGTCCGCCCAGCAGCTCATGGAAGATTTTCAGAGCATCGGTTTCAGAAAGATGACCTTCGCGCTGTATGCGTTCGGCCAAGACCTCACCGCTGAAGTAATTGGTCAGGTAATATTGGCATGCACCTTCCTCCGTCTCCAGAGTGCCGCTGTCGACATAGCTGATGAGGTTCCGATGGCTCAGGCGCTTACTGTATTCTATCTCGAAAACGCTGCCGCTCTCGCTGTTTATCAGTTTTTCGGGCATACGCTTCGTGATGAACGCTTTGAGGAAGAAAGGATTGTGATCCTCGTCCTCAGCGCGGTAAGTCTCTGTGTAGAGGTTCTCTTTTATCAGACTCTGCACAGTATATTTTCCTATTTGTTGACCAGTTTGTAGGAGGCTCATGGCTTCATTTATTGATTAAACCGAGGGCAAAGATACGACTTTTTTTCCAAATACCGCCTTTAGCACGTCTTTTTTTAGTTAAGATTTGCTAAATCATTATTTTATTGCGATTTTATTCCGAACTTTGTCGCTGTGAAACCCCAAACTTTCAACTTTTCTATATTATGATTCTTGGATTCCTAAAACAATTACTGGGAGGCTTGCTGGGCAACGACGCCTCAGCGGCTCCAACACCACAGGCCAACACTTCCCGCCGTACTCATAGAGGTTACGATGACGATGAGAAAGTGAGTACCAAGGGTGGTTCAGATTCCCCCACCTCGTCGATAGCTCCCTTGGTTGATACGACGGAACTCACCGCTGAAGAACTCGGCAAACTGCACCGCATCGTGGACAACTACCACCGTACGCTCGATGCTGCAGAGTTGGAGCGGCGCAAGAATATGATGGCGGAAGACTTGTTCACTACGGCCACGGAGGCATGGTATGATGAGGACTACGCAACTTCGACCCCGATGTTCTGTGAACTTGCTCTATCGGGCTTCGAAGAAGCCTATGCCTATGTAGGTATTGCCTTAGAATTTGGACAAGGCGGCATGGACTACGACTCACAGCTGATGTTCAAATGCTACCAGCGCGGAATTGATCATAAATTCTATCCTGCACTCTACCGCTTGGAAAACTATTTCTTCGATCATGAGCAATATGCAGAGGCTCGTGCACTCTATGAACAAGCTATCAACGAAGGCTGGAACAAGAGTTACGAGCCATTAATGCTTGGGAAGTTGTATGAAGAAGGATTGGGAGTCACCAGTAACATAGATCTTGCTATCAAGTATTATCGTATGGCTTATCACGATAAGGATCCTGACTTGGAGGCTCGCAGAGCCCTGGAACGATTGGGGGCAGCCTATGACGCAGAGGATTTCGAACTGCAGTTGCCCAACTCCGAGCGTTTCAAGACCGCCGAGGAACTCTACAGCATCGGACTTTCCGAGAGTCAAGGTCTCCGCGCCAATATGCCCCTGGCCGTGGCCTACTACAATGCTGCAGCCGCCAAAGGCGACGCCCGGGCAGCCTACGAACTCGCCCTCATCTACAGCAACTCGTCACTCCCGCTCTACGACGAAGCCAAGGCAGCCACCTTCACCCAGCAGGCCGAGCAAGGCATGTTGCAGGCCGTGGAGCAGCACCCCGGATTCGCCGACATCGCAGGATGGGCCTACTGGAAGGGCATCGTATGCCAAAAAAATAAGGCCAAAGCACGTCAAGCACTACAAGTCGGTATCGACCGCTCCGAAGTACCTGAAAACAGCATGTGGATTATGGCACAGATTCTTCATGAAGAGGGGAAGCACGAAGAAGCCTTCCGCTACGCCTTCAGTGCCGCTGAGCGCGGGCAGGGAATGGCGATGTTCGATGTCGCAAAAAGCTACGAAAGCGGTGTCGGGACGACCGCCAACCTCAACGAAGCCATTCGCTGGTACAAGGCCTGTATCGGCACCCCCTACGCCGCCTCCAGCGACGCCCAGAATCACCTCGAAGAGTTGGGCATCTCTGTGTAAAACAGAAGAACTAACAAGTGGTTTGGCTGCTTAACAAAGTTCCCTGACGCCTTCATTGTTGTTATCGGCTTACGAGTTGCTGGCAGAGGACGGGGGCGTTGGTGGTGATGTAATCCACGCCCAGGTCCCGCATGGCTTCGATATCCTCGGCTTTATCTACGGTCCAGACGTTGACGTTCATGCCCAGGTCGTGCTCTTCCTTCACCCACTCTGGATGCTTGCGGAAGACGTTGATGTGGTAGTCCAGTCCGGTCAGTCCCATGGCATGTAACTCGGCGGGAGTCCGGTCGCCGCTGAGATAAGCCACTTCGGCCTGTGGTGCCAGTTGGTGAATGGTCTCGCACGCTTCGATGGAGAAGGATATATACATGACGCGGTCCTCGAGTTTACTGCGCCGGATGGCTTTCACGGCGGCCTCGGCACAATCACGGCTGCGTTGAGGGTCGCGGTGGTTCTTCACCTCCACCACCAGTTTTGTTGGGCTCTTGCTCTTCTTCAGAATCTTCAACAGATCTTTCAGCTGAGGCATGGTCTCAGCGTTTTTCAGGCGTAGGTCCTTGCAGGCGGCATAGGTGGTGTCTTGAACGGTGACACCCTCGTAGGTGGCATCGTGGTTGACCATGATATGTCCGTCTCGCGTTAGCCAAATATCTATCTCAGATCCGAAAATCTGCAGGTCCAGCGCTCGCTGCAGGGAGGTCCGCGAGTTCTGAGCCGAACCCTCGGGCTGCCAGTCGCCCCGGTGGGCTATGGTTTGGGTGCGGGGCAATTGCTGAGCGACGGCCACGGTACCCGTGGTCGCCGCCAGCAACAGTGTTGTTAGAAGACGTTTTATCATCTTTTCACAGAAATATGGTTATCGGAAGTCTGCCCAGTCGTCGGTGCGGAAGGGGCCTACGGGCAGTCCACTCACGGTCTTCAGGTCGCAGGTGGGATTGTCGGCCCAGGCGTAGCGAACGGCAACGGGGAGAGGTACGTCGGGACATTCGACGACGACGCGCTGCATGAAGCGTTCGCCTTCTACGCGAGCCTTGGCGACGTGCCACTGGTGGTCGGGACCGGCAATGCTGAAGCCCTTGATGTCGTCGTTTTGTGCCAAAGCGTCGCTGCCTTGAACGGGACGGAAAGAGAGGATGGCCTTGCCCTCGCTGACGCGCATCTGCATGAATTCAGGAGCAGCGCAGGGTTCCTCGCGACCGTAGGTGCGGTTGAGGGCGAGCAGCGCCAGCCTGCGTCCTACTTCCTGCTTGTTCTTCGGGTGGATATCCATTGCCATTCCGATATCGATGTTTACCATCATTCCTACGCCGTCGAGCTTGGTGGCCTGTCGCTGTGCCTCGCGGATAGCGGCCCACTCGGACTGCGGCTGCAAGTCTTTCTCCCAGCGGTAGTTAGCAATTTGCACGAAGTAGAAGGGAAGTGCCTTGGAGTCGGCTTGAGCAAAGAAGCGGCGACGCTCGTTCTGCTGTGCAGGTTTCGGATAGGCGGCCACCACAGAGTTCTTATTGAACTTGGCCTGCCAGTCGAGGATCATCGCCTGGAAGAGGCTCTCGTACTGCACGGCACGACCCACGTTGGAGCAACCCTGATACCAGAGGAACCCGCGAACAGGCATGTCGAGGAAGGGGGCCACCATCGCGTTCCAGAGGTTGGCGGGATACCATGAATCCTTCAGAGGTTTCGGTTCCACGCGGCCGTTCATGTTCTTCACCTGCGTGGCGTCGATACTCTTCTGACAGCTCCATTCTCCGGCAAGGGGAATTGTAGTGGTGCCGGCGGTGATATTGAAGGCGTCGGCAGTGGCGTTGAAACCGCCTTTGCCGCCGGAGTCATAGATACGTACGGTCAGTACGTTGCGGCCTACTTGCACAAGACGACCAGGGACGGTGTAACTGCGGTTGGCGCTCCATCCGGCAGTCATTCCAACGCTTTCGCCGTTCCAGTAGGTGACGTCCTCATCATCGATGCCTCCGAGGTTCAGTTTCAGATCCTTGCCTGCGATGGGAGCTGGGACGTCCACCACGTGGCGCATCCATACGATGCCATCGAAGTCCTTCAGGGCTGCATCGTTGTCCCAAGGTGTGGGTTGTTGCTGTTTTGCCCAACCGCTGTCGTCAAAGTCCTTGGCTGCCCATAAGGCACGGCGCAGGTTGCCCTCTTCCAAGCCAGCATCAGCGCCGAAGGCTTCCTTCATCCATTCTGCCCGCTCGTCCTGATAGAGCTGGTTGAGTTTCTGTTCGTCATAGCCCGCTTCGGCAGCCCGCTGCTCGTGTTTCTCGAAGCCGGTGACGCCTTTCAGCGCCTCGTTGCTGGTCCAGCTTTCGGCCGGAGTGCCGCCCCACGAGCTGTTGACCACACCAATAGCAATTCCCAGTTTCTGCGATACTTCGCGTGCAAAGAAATAAGCACAGGCGGAGAATTCTTCCACCATTTCAGGCGAGCAGACTGCCCATCCTTTGGTGTGACCCTGCGGCACGGTGGTCTGTGGGGTGAGGGCTACGGCGCGTCCGACTTGGAAGAGGCGCACCAGCGGGTGGTTGGCGGCAGCCACTTCCTGCTCGTAGTTCAGCACCTGTCCCCAGCCTTTCACGGGCATTTCCATATTCGACTGTCCGCTGCAGAACCACACTTCACCAGCCATCACATCTTCGAGTACGGTCTTCTTGCCGTCGTCGAAGGTGATGGTGTAGGGTCCGCCCGCCCGCGGTACACGGAGGTCGAAGGCGAAGGCTCCTGTTTCCTTGTCGGCCTGCACCTTCACGGTCTGCTGATCCCACGAGGTGGTGATTTTTACGGTGGCATTCTTCTTGGCGGTAGCCGTCAGGTGCACCGTCGTTTGCTGTTGGAGTACCATGTGAGAGGACATCCACCCTGGCAGTTTCACTTCTGCCTGTGCGGCCACGGCCACGAAGCCGATAGCGAATGAGAGAAATAGTTTTTTCATACGTAAGGGTTGTTTATGAGTTGAGGTTCATTTTTTTAGTTCAAGGATTATTCGTTCATAAGTCGCTCGCAGAGGGACGTTAAGTAGGTAGTTTGCGAATTATCGTGAGGCCGTCGCGTAGGGGCAGGATCACGCGTTCCACGGCGGGGTCTGCGGCTACGAGGTCGTTGAAGGCGAGAATGCCTTGGGTTTGTGCGTCTTTGCCGTTGGCGGGGGAGTGGATGTCTGTTTCCACCACGTGACCGTCCCACAAGGTGTTGTCGGCCAGGATGAAACCTCCAGGGCTGACCAGTGGCAGCACCGCGCGATAGTAGTCAACGTATTGTCGCTTGTCGGCATCAATGAAGACCAAATCAAAGGATGGACAGCCGATGGACTGACGACGAATGATTTCCAACGCGTCGCCGATATGAAAATGAATCCTGTCGGCCCAGGGCGAGTTCTCCAGCCACGGACGTGTGAAGTCCTCCTGTTCGTCGTTGATTTCTATGGTGTGCAACACGGCTTCCGATTTCAGCGCACCCGCCATGCAAAGGGTGCTGTAGCCAGTGAAGGTTCCGATTTCGAGCACGGCTTTCGGACGAATCATGTGTACCAGCATCCGAAGCAGGCGTCCTTGCAGGTGGCCGCTGGCCATTCGCGGATAGTTCAGATGCAGGTTCGTGGCCCTCCACAGCCGATGCAGGTACTCCGGCTCCGGGTCGATGTGGGCAAGGATGTAATCGTCTAACGACATGGAAGGTTGATCAGTGCCTCCACCGCCAGTCGGTAGCTATCGAGTCCGAAGCCGCAGATGACACCTCGGCAGGCAGCGCTGATGAGGCTGTGGTGGCGAAATTCTTCGCGCGCGTGAACATTAGATATATGTACCTCCACGGCTGGAGCCGTCACCGCCCGAAGGGCATCATGTAGGGCGATGCTGGTGTGGGTGTAGGCGCCGGCGTTGAGGACGATGCCATCGGCCTCGAAGCCGCAGGCGTGGATGCAGTCGATGAGGTCGCCTTCGTGGTTGCTCTGGAAGTAATCCAGCTGCACATCGGGGTACTTCGCCCGCAGCTCTTCCAGATAGTCGTCGAAGCTGCGCGAGCCATAGACACCCGGTTCACGACGACCTAAGAGGTTCAGGTTCGGGCCGTTGATGATTTGGATTTTCTTCATAGTACGTGTTGGTATTCTGAGGTGCTTCAATAAGTTACTGGTTCCGCAAGTGATGCCGTAGGCATCAGACAATGGTAGCCAGCCATTTCAATGGCTGGTAATGAGGATGTTGAAGGATAGCGTGCCGTAGGTACGCGACAGGGATTTAATGTCGCGTACCTAAAGGCACGCTTTTTCCTGGCCGCTATATACCAGCCGTTGAAACGGCTGGCTACCATTGTCACGCCCCGCTGGGGCTTTGTATTACAGCTGGTTAGCATACTATCGAAACTTCAATAAGTTACTGGTTCCGCTTCACGACGTAGTCCAGATAGAGCTCAAGGGATTTGGCCACTTCGCTATTGCTCAGGCCGCTGAGGAGTGTGAGTGCTTCGCCATGCAGGCGTTGCATCTCCGCTTCCGCGTAGGCGATGCCTCCTCGCTGGATGGTGAAGTCCACCAGCTCCTGGATCTCCAGTCGCGATGCTTCGTGGGCCCTCACTTTCAGGCCGAGTCGTCGGTGGTAGTCGTCGCAGCCGTCGAGTGCATAGAGTATGGGCAGTGTCAGCTTTCCCTCCTGCAGGTCGTTGCCTTTGGGTTTTCCCACGTTCAGGCTCTCGTCGAAATCAAAGATGTCGTCGCGCAGCTGGAAGCAGAGTCCCACGAGGTGCCCCAGTCGTTCGAGTCGGCCGACACATTCATCGCTGCCTCCTCCTAAGCGGGCTCCCAGGCGTGCGCAGGTGCTGAAGAGGGCGGCGGTCTTCTTCGAGATGACTTCGAAGTATGCCTCGCGGCTGAAGGTACTTCGCTGCGTGTTGCTGAGTTGCTGCAGCTCGCCGTCGGCCAACGTCTGACCCAGCCACGCCATGCGTTCTACGGCTTCGAGGCAGTGGGTTTGTGCGATCTCTGAGAGGGCTTTGGAGGTGATGAAGTCGCCGACAAGTATCGCGGCTTTATTGTCGAAGAGGGCGTTGACGCTGCGTTGTCCGCGACGCATGTCGCTCTCATCCACCACGTCGTCATGCACGAGGCTGGCGGTATGCAGCATCTCCAGTCCGGCGGCAATGTGCATCACTTCTTCGGTGATCTGTCCGGCTTCGCGAGCACACAGCAGCACCAGCGTCGGTCGCATCATCTTTCCGAGTTTTCGGGTCAGGTGTTCGAGGGCAGCCGACAGCAGGGCGTTGTCGGACTGCAGCGCCGAGCGGAAGAGCTGCTGGTAGCTTTCCAGCTCTGATTGGATGGGCTTTCGAATGGCTTCTAACATAATTCGGGTGCAAAGATACGCATAAAATGAAAAATGAAAATTGAAAATAGAAAGTTTTTTGGCTTACGGGTTGATTTTTGTGCTTTTTCTGAGTCCTGAGCGCATTTTCTATTTTCCAATTTCCATTTTCCAATAGAAAATCACTAACTTTGCCGCCGAAATGAGTACCGTTATTTATCCTTCGCCCATTTTTGGGCCTATCCACAGCCGTCGCCTCGGCGTATCGCTGGGCATCAATCTTCTGCCAGCCGACGGCAAGGTGTGTTCCTTCGACTGCATTTACTGCGAATGCGGCCTGAATGCCTGGCACCGTCCGAATCTGAAGATGCCTGCCCGCGAGGAGGTCGCTGCAGCCCTCGAGGCACGCCTGCAGCAGATGCAGCACGAGGGTCCCAGGCCCGATGTTCTCACCTTTGCAGGCAACGGAGAGCCCACGCTGCATCCCCACTTCCCGGAAATCATCGACGACACCATCCGTCTGCGCGACCGCTATTTCCCAGAGGCGCGCATCAGTGTCCTCAGCAATGCCACCCAGATTCTGAAGCCCAATGTCTTCGCAGCCCTCTGCCGCGTGGACAACAACATCCTGAAGCTGGATACCGTCGATGCAGATTTCATCCGCCAAGTCGACCGCCCCACGGGGCACTACGTCGTCGAAGCCATCGTCGAAGGACTTATCCGTTTCCGCGGACGTCTCATCATCCAGACGATGTTCCTCTCCGGCACAGATGCCGAAGGCCGCGACGTCACCAACACCTCCGACCGCTATGTCCAGCCCTGGCTCGATACCCTGAAAGTCATTGGGCCCGAAAAGGTGATGATCTACACCATCGACCGCGAGACACCCGTATCCACCCTTGCCAAAGCCGCCCCCGCCACCCTCGATGCCATCGCCGAGCGTGTTCGCGCCCTCGGCTTCGAGTGCTCTGTCGCTTATTGAACGGTGAAGGGGTCTCCAAGTGTGGAGCGTCGCAAGGCGCCGAGCGCTTGAAATGTCAAGAGCCCAGCGCCGAGCGGCAAGAGTCGAGCGGAAAGAGTCAAGCGGAAAGAGTCGAGCGGAAAGAGTCGAGCGGAAACATTGACTATTCTCCCCACCATTATGAATAAGACTAATTACCGAACTTTCGCAAGTATGCTCGCTCGAAGTTTGTTCGCTTCGACTCTTCGAAGAACCAGCTGTAATACAAAGCCCCAGCGGGGCGTGACAATGGTAGCCAGCCATTTCAATGGCTGGTATAAAGCGGATAGGAAAAAGCGTGCCTTTAGGTACGCGACATCAAATCCCTGTCGCGTACCTACGGCACGCTATCCGTTAACATTCTCATTACCAGCCATTGAAATGGCTGGCTACCATTGTCAGATGCCTACGGCATCACTTGCCGCCATTCGTCAACATCCTCATTACCAGCCATTCTCCAAGTGTGAAGCGTCGCAAGGCGTCGAGCGGAAACATTGACTATTCTCCCCACCATTATGAATACGACTAATTATTTAAAGTTACTGACAGCGTTGCTGCTTATGTGTTTTGTCGGTGCCGTTCATGCCGCCCCCCTGGATGAATCGCAGGCGCGCTATGCAGCAGCCAAGTTCTTCAGCCCCTCGGCCTCCAGTTCGCGACTGCGGGTGAAGGGACAACAGATGACGCTTCGCTCCGTAGGACACGAGGCGGGGTTGTATATCTTCGACCGCCCCGAAGGGGGAACGGTCTTCGTGGCTGACGACGATGCAATAGGGCGGGCCGTGCTGGGATATACCGACCAAGGCAACTTCGATGCAGAGCACCTGCCGACAGGACTGCGCGACTGGTTGGAGCAGGTGGCCGTGCTCATGGATGCCGTGCATGAGGGGAAGTTGAGCCGAGAGAATGTGCAGAGCGGGACGCCTCAGATTGTCGTCGAGGCACTCATCAAGACCCAGTGGGATCAGGGGGCGCCCTATAACAACTATTGCCCCGTGACCAACAGCAAGCGATGCATCACGGGTTGTGTGGCAACCGCTATGGCGCAAGTCCTCAACTACTGGAAGTGGCCGGAACACGGCTACGGAACCGTATCTTATTATGATGAAGGATGCGGGCAGACGCTGACTCAAGATCTGATGAGGAACCACTACGATTGGAACAATATGCTCAACGTCTATTCCACAGGCTACACCAGTGCTCAGGCTAATGCTGTGGCAACGCTGATGCGCGACTGCGGCTATGCCGTTCAAATGTATTATACACCGACGGAGAGTGCAGCATGTGTTACCGCTCGAACGATGCAGACCTATTTCCATTATAGTGTAACGGCCAAGGACCGCTACTGTCCTGATTATCCCGAGGAGCTGTGGCATGAATATATTCGTCGCGACCTTCGGGAAAAACGCCCTGTACTGTATAGCGGACAAAGCCAAAAGAGTGGTCATGAGTTTATCCTCGATGGCTATGACACAGGAGGCTATTATCATGTCAACTGGGGCTGGGGCGGCTATCAGGACGGGTGGTTTGTGCTCACCAACCTCAATGGCTACAACAGTGATCAGTGTATGATTAATCATCTGATGCCGGATAAGATAGAAAGCGCCAACTTCTCCTACACCCTCGAGGACAGTATTCTCACCATCAACGGCAAAGGCGTGATGCCAGAGGAATATGCATTGGACAAGGCTCCTTGGGCATCAGAGAGTGAAAGTATCCGCAAGATTGTCTTTGGACAGGGAATCACGAGTATCGTGGAATACTTCAGCATAGATTATGATCATGATAAGTATTTATCCAATCTGGAGGAGGTGGTGCTGCCCGAGGGGCTGCTGTCTATCGGAAGGTATGCCTTCATTTATTCCTCTCTGAAATCCGTGCAGCTGCCTTCTTCCGTGGTCATTATGGACAATGCTTTTTATGGCTGTGGAAAACTGACGTCACTTCATCTGTCTAAAAGTGTGGAAACCTACGAGGACTATTTGCCTGTATGCGAGGAACTGACCGTGGACGATAATAATCCCTTTCTGAGTGTAAAGGACAATCTCTTGTACGACAAGGACGGCAAATACGTGCTCTTCATTCCGAGAGGATTATCCAAAATCATCTTGGCAGAAACAACAAAAGGCATCTCTGATCGTGATTTCTTTTACATGAATTTGCCCATCCTGTCAAAATGTAAGAAGGCCCCGACTTTGTCACAATACATCATAGATACTTCTAACTACATCACCCCTGGCGGCGCCCTCTTTATCCCTTGTGGCTCCACGGGGTATGAGTCCTGG
>JAEEGL013061105.1_pt1 | contig 11466 bp, 5 predicted proteins | sample 9134231 | NCBI WGS metagenome assembly JAEEGL01 (sample SAMN16246548, study PRJNA631951) | gut metagenome | biome: gut microbiome; feature: rumen; material: fiber-attached | host: Bos | place: Iran: Karaj | collected 2018-10
AAATTAGAAAAAAAAAAGAAGAAGAAGAAAAAATTAGAAAACAAAAAGAAGAAGAAGAAAAAATTAGAAAAAAAAAAGAAGAAGAAGAAAAAATTAGAAAACAAAAAGAAGAAGAAGAAAAAATTAGAAAACAAAAAGAAAAAGAAGAAAAAATTAGAAAACAAAAAGAAAAAGAACGTTTACTTAAATTAAAAGAAGAAGAAGAAAGTAAAAGAATAGAAGATGAAAAAATTAAATTACTTCAAGAAGAAGAAAATCGTTTGTTGAAAGAAGAAAAAAAAGAAAAAGAAAAAGAAAAAAAAGATTTAGAAAGAATAAAAAAAGAAAGAGAAGAAAAAGAAAAATTAGAAAAAGAAAAAAAATTAAAAGAAGAAGAAGAAAAAAATAAATTAAAAGAACAAAATAATATTAATAATAAAGATAATGATGATGTTTTAGAATTAGAAGATATTAGTGTAGGTGAAGATGGAGAAGTAAAAAAAGATTCAGATGGATTTAAATTAAAAAAAGCAGGAAAAATTAATTTTAATGATAATAATAATAATGTTTCTAATTCTTCTAAAAATCAAAATAATTCAGAAAATGAAGAAGATAAAAAAAATGAAGAAAATTTAAATGAAAATAATAATGAAAATGATAATAATAATGATAATCAAGAAATAAACAATGAAGAAGAAAAAAAAGAAGATAATAAAAATGATGAAACAGTAGATGGAATAATAAATAATGAAGATGATGAAAATAAAAATAAAAATGAATATGAAAAAATTAATAAAGATATTGAAATAAAGTGTATGATTTGTTTAAAAATTTTAAAAAAAAGAATTAAAGATAAAAATAATAAACAAACTTTACAACCGATTGGCCAATTTAAAATTATTAAAATATTAAAACAAAAAGATGAAAAATTTTTATTAATTAGTCATTTAATTTGTAAAAATTGTTTTGAAATTTATATGAAAACAAATAAAAAAAATATGAATTTAAAAGATGAAAAGAAAAAAGAAAATAAAGAAAATAAAGAAGTAAATAAAAAAAAAGAAAATGATAAAGATAATAAATTAAAGAATGATAATAAAAGAAAAATAGAATGTAAAATATGTAAAAAAATTCATATAATAAATGAAGATGAAACTGATTTAAATGAAGGAAATTGTTGTGCAAATTGTATTATTTTTTAAAATTAAAATTTATTTATAAAATAAAATTATTTAATATTTTATTGCTTATTAAAATAATAATTGAATATTTATTTTAATCAATATAATATTTATAATCAAAGTTAAAATTATTTATTATTTTTTAATAATATTTTTATTTTTTTTCTAAAAAAATTATTTTTAAAAAATGAATAAACAAACTAATTTTTTTGATTTTGATTTAGATTCAAATGTTTTAGATAAATTAAATGAAAATAAAACTAATTTAATTAACAAAAAAAGAAATTTTTCATGGAATTATGAAAATATATTAAAAAAAGAAAACGAAATTATTCAAGAAAAAACAAATAAAAAGATGAAAAATTTAAAAATTTTAGAAGAAGAAAATATTTTAATAAACGACTCAATTAAAAATAAAGAAAATTCTTTTGAAGAATCAGATGAAGAAAAAAATAATATTAATTTAGATGAAGAAACAAATAAAATTAAAATGATAGATAAATTTGAAAATAATTTATATGCAAAAGGAATTTCATTTACAAATTTTAATATTTCAAAATTAATTATAAAAGGTTTAAGTGAAATGGAATTTTATACTCCAACAAAAGTTCAAGAAAAAGTTATTCCATTTGCACTTAATAATCATGATTTATTAGTAAATGCAGAAACAGGTTCAGGAAAAACAGCTTGTTATTTAATACCTATTATTCAAAAAATAATATTAAATAAAAATAAAAAAGAAAAGATTCAAAGTTTAATTTTAGTTCCTACAAGAGAATTAGCTTTACAAATAAATTCAATGTTAAAAGCATTATCAAAATTTGTAGATATAAATTATATTTTTTTAGTTGGAGGAATTTCTGTTGAAAATAATATAAATGATTTAATAAAAAATATTCCTGATATTATAATAGCAACTCCTGGTCGTTTAATTGATATGTTATATAATTATAAAAACATTAACTTAATTAATGTAACAATTTTAGTTTTAGATGAAGCTGATAAATTATTAGAATTAGGATTTAGAGATTTAATAGATGAAATTTGTAATTATATTAAAAGTAATAAAAAATATAATAATTTACAAACTATGCTTTTTTCAGCAACTTTAAATCCAAAAATTATAAATTTAGGAGAAGATATATTAATAAATCCTATAAAAATAAAAATAAATAAAAGCATAATTTTAACTAATTTAAAACAAAGTATTTTACGTTTAAAATTTACAGATTTAAAAAATAATAATTTTGAAAAAAGAATGTCTTATCTTATTAATTTAATTAAACAATATAAATTAAATAGATCAATTATTTTTTTTAATACAAAATCAGAATGTCATAGATGTTATTTAATTTTTAAAAATTATAATATCTCATCTTGTGAAATAAATAGTAATATTAATCAAACAGAAAGAATAAAAAATTTAGATGACTTTCAAAAAGGAACGAAAAAATTTTTAATTGCAACTGATATTGCAGGAAGAGGAATTGATATTGAAAAAGTAGAAAATGTTATTAATTTTCAAATGCCTTTAATAGGAGAGAGATATATTCATAGAATAGGGAGAACTGCTAGAAAAGGTTTTTTAGGAGAAGCTATAACCATATGTGATGATAAAGAGAGATTAATATTAAAAAAATTATTAAAAAAAGAAAATATTAATATTTCTTTAAATTTTATTAAAATTAAGAATGAAGATATTAAAAAGATTTATAAAGAATTATTAGAATTAAAAGAAGAAATGGAAAATATTATAAATGAAGAAAAAATAGAAAAAGAAATAAATTTAGCTCAAAAAGATGTTGAAAAAACTATAAATATGAATATATATAAAAATGAAATAAAAAAAAGGCAAAAAAAGAAATGGTTTGAATCTGAAAAAGACAAAAAAAAAAGAGAAAAAAAAGATAGAAAAGAATTTAAAATAAAAAATAAAGAACTTTATGAAGAAAATTAATTAATTTATCAAAATTATTTAAATTAAATAATTATATATTTAATTATATAAAATTATTAAAAATGAAAATAAAATAAATATAAAATATAATATAATTAAAATAATAGGTTTTCAATTAAATTTAATATTTTAATTAATAAATATTATTTATGAATATAAATTTCTATAAAGAATATATTTGCCCTTTTTGCAATGATTTTTTTGATAATCCAAGAGAATGTGGTTATTGCCATCAAAATTATTGTCAATTATGTGTAGAAAAAATTAAATTATTTAATGGTAAATGTTTAAAATGTGAAAAATCTATTAAAAAGAATATATTCGAAAATAAATACTTAATAAGTTTATTAGAAAGAATAAAATTTTTTTGTCCAGATTGTGGTAAAATGTATCAAAAATATCATGAATTTAATGAGCATATTAAAACACCTCATAATAATAATTATAAATGTAAAATTTGTTTTTTTGCAACTAATAATGAAAAAAATTTTATAGACCATTTATTACTTTGCCATAAATTAGATTTATTATCAATAATGAATTCAAATAGTTTTTTTAATAAAAATTTAGGAAATAATTCTCTAAATAATAATGATAATAATAATATTAATCCTATATCATCAAATATAATTGAAAATAATATGAAATTATCACATTCATTTCATTTTGGTAATAGTGTAAATAGTAATTATTCGATTAATAATATTGAATCTGGTTCTTATGTTGAACAAGAAAATGTAAATAATATAAATGATAATTTTATTAATCACATTCAAAATGTCAATCAAAATAATAATAATAACAATAATAATACAATAATGTCTACAAAAATGGATACAGATAATAGCTTCAAAAATAGTAATAATGATTATAATAACAATTAATAAATGACTATAAATGTAAAATATTATTATTTATTAAAGAAATAATGCTAAAAATTATTTTAATTAAATATTTTAATTTTAAAATAATGAATATATTTTTAATTTTTAGATAGTATTTTTTTATATAATTATTTTGATTAAATAAAAAACAAATAAATAAATATATAAATTTAATATAAAATAAAGTAAAATTTTTGTATATATTTTTAAATATAAATTAATTATTAATAAAATTGATATTATTTATCATTTTATTTAATATTTTATTTATATTTATATTTAATTTTTATAATAAATAAAAAATAATTATATTAATATAAAATTAAATAAAAAATAATTTAAATTTTTTCTATACATAATAAAAAATAATTTTGATGATAATTACCTCATTTTCTTGTATTATTAAAAAATCAATGTTTAAAATATTTTTTAAAGATATTTATAATTTTATTAAATTTTTATTATTTTAATTATATTATATATTAAAATATTTATTCTAATTTATTTTTATTATTGGTTTGAATAAAATTAATATTATAATCCAAAATTAAAAAAGAATAATTTATTATTATTAATAAAAATTCAAAAATTTCTGTAAGAATTAAAGTAAAATATTCTTCACAATTTTCTGCATCACAAAAAATTATATAATTAAAACAATACAAAACAAAAATAAATATAATAATTAAAAAATAATTACATATGGAATATTTATTTTCAAATAATACATAAGTTTTTTTAATTTTATAAAGAAATTGTATTAAATAAATTAATGGAATAGATAAATGTAATAATAATAATATTTCATTATATGAGTAATTTAATTTTTCTATTATTAATTTTATAATGAAATTGAATAATAATAATATAAATGTAATTAATTCAAATAAATATAAAAATTTTTTATTTTTATTTTTATTAATAATATTATATTTTATTTTATATATTGAAAAAATAGTATTATTATTACCTAATAAATTTTCAGAATTATTTTTATTAATTTTTTTTATTCTACAACAACTATAACAATATTTAAAAAAAATATATGAATTATCAAAAAATAAGAATATTATATAATATTTTTGTTTTAAAATTATAAATTTATTTTTCAAATTAAATGATAATAAAATATAAATTAAAAATTGAAAAATAATTTTAAAAAAAAAAGAAGATAAGTAATATTTAATTGTTGAATTTTCTTCAATAACTTCAAATTTATAATGTATTTTCATATAAAATTCTAAAATAGTTAATAATAAAATAGGAAATTGACATATCATAGAAAGTAATTTACTTATTTCGTTAAATAAAAAAAAAATATAAGCACTATAATATAAAATTAAAATATTAATATTAAAAAGTATTAATTTAACTAAATTTTTCATTTATATAATTTTTTATTAATAAATAAATTATTTATATTAAATAATAATTTTTAATAAAATAATATTTAATGAATAATAAAATAATAAACCATCAAAAATTAAATTCAGAACAAATGATTATAAAAAATGATGTTAAAAATTTGATAAATAAAAATATAAAAATATCTTATAATAATAAAAATTATAATAATAAAATTTATAATAATAATTTTAATTTTACTAGTAAAAATATAAAAATAAAAGAAATAAGTTTTGAAAATAATTTTAAAAAATTATTTACTTTTAATTCTTTTTTTACTAAAAATCAAACTTCATTAGATAATATTAATGTATTATCTTTGAAAAAAAAAAAAAAAAAATATTACAAAAACAAACAATAATTCATTTAATAAAAATAATAAAAATATGAATGATTATAAATCAAAAAGTCAAATTAAAAATTTTGATCATAGTACATTATCATTAAGACAAATTGATTCAAATAATAATTTATCTAAGAGAAAAAGTAATGAAATAATTAAAAAAATTTTTTATAAAAAAGCTATTATTTCAAAACCTTTTAATAATTTAAATAATCAAAAAAAAACAATAAATAATAATAATAAAAAATTAAAAATAAAAAATATTATTAAAAAAGATAATAAAGAAACAACTATTGAAAAAAAAGATAATTTAAAAATGAATAAAAAAATAAAAGAAAATCTGACAAGAAATAAAAAAAATTTAAAAAGTAATTCTAATAATTTAATTTCTATTAAACAAATGATTTTTATTAGTAATAATAAAATAAAACAATTTTCAATTTCAGAAAGTAAATTACATAAATTAAAAGCTACAATGTCTCAAATTAATATTTTAAATATAGCAAAAAAAGAAAAAATCATTAACAATTTAAAAATATCAAGGGAACAAAAAATAAATAAAAACAAAGAAAAAAAAAATATTTCAATTAGTAATATTGAAAAAAGTATAGATAAAGTAAATAAAATTGTTGATTATAATACAAAATACGTTATAAATAATCCTAATTTGAAAATTCAAACAGAAAAGGATTTTATAATAGATTTGGAAAGTAGTATAAATAAAGAAATGGATGAAAGAATAGATACATTAAATAAGGATAAAAAAATTGAGCTTCCAAGAAACAATAATTTAATAAATAAAGTATTTGAATTTCATACTTGGAATAGTAAAAAAAATTATGAAAATTATAATAATTCTTCAATAACAAATTATAAAAATATAAATAAAATTAAACAAAATATTATTAATACTGATTATTCAGCAGTAAATTCAAAATTAACTAAGAAAAATAATTATAAAAATAATATGAAAAATCTCATTAAAAAAAATTTATTTTTTAATAAAGAAATAATAAAAATTAATCAAGATTTAAAAAATAAAACTAATAATAATAATAAACAAAATAAAATTAAAAAAAAATACAATACAAAAAAATATTCAAATAATAATTCATATTTAAGTCCAAAAAAATTAGATAATAGTATTTTATTTGATATTACTAATAATGAAGATGAAAGTGATACATCGGATTATATAATAAATGATGATGAAGAATATTTAAAAAAAGAATATAAAAAAAAAAGTGAAAAATTAAATACATCTTCAAGTAGCGAAGAAATTTTAGATGAAAAAAAAGATATAACAATACATAATTATAATATATTTAATAGTAATAAAAATATTCATTTTCAAAATATATATCAAATAAATGATATTGATATTATTGAATTTTTAAATTTTTTCAATATAAATAATTTAAATAATTTTATTGATTTAAAATTAAAAATATTTAAAAACATAATAAATTATTTGAATTTATTTGAATTAAATTATATTTGTTTAACATATAAAAATATTCATAAAAATATAAGATATTACATATATAAAATAATAGAAAATAATATTATTAAAAATAATACAAAAAATCATTTAATTAAAAATGGAATTAAAAAATATTCAACTTTAAAAAATCAAAAAAAAGAATCAATTCAAAAAATTTATTATGAAAATTTATCAATTAAAAATGTTTTTCATGAAAAAGAAATTAATAAAGACTTACCTAGAACTTTTCCAAATGATAAAAGTTTCAAAAAAGATGAAAAAAATTATGTTAAATTATATCAATTATTAATAGCTTATTCTAATTATAATAAAAATATTGAATATGCTCAAGGATTAAATTTTATAGCCGGAAATATAATATTTTTATTTAATGGATCAGAAGAAAGATTTGTATTTTTAGATGGATTGATTCAAAGATTTAATTTAGAAAATTTATTAGGAAAAAATAATAAATTAAATATAAAATTAGAAGAAATAGGTAAATTATTGAATAAATATTGTAAAGAAATTATTGATTATTTTGATAAAAATTATTTATCACATGAATTTTTTACATCTAATTGGGTGATAACTTTATTTTCTTCTTCTATGATTAATAAATATTTGTTTATTGTATGGGATTATATGATTATTTTTGGATGGAAATTTTTTAATGCATTTGTTATTTCCGTATTAAATAAATATAAAAAAATTATTTTAAATAAACAACAAAATGATTTAGCCATATTTATGAAAAATATATTAAAAACAAAACAATTTGAAATTGATTTTATAGAATTAATAAATAATTCAATGGAATTAATTAGTAAAGAACAAAATTTTATATAATTATGAAATTTTTATAAATATTTAATATGTATATAATTAATTTAATAAATTTTAAATAAAGTAATTATAAAAAATTATTAAAATAATTAAATTAAAATAAATATTAAAAAATATTAAAAATTAGGATATTTAATTTTACTTATTTTTAATTAAAATTAAATTTTGAGCCATATAAATATCATATAAAATTAAATTAAAATAAAATGAAAAATATTGCTACTAAAAATTTAAATGATTATAAAAATCAAATATTTTGCAGTGATTGCTTATGTTTTCCTCATTATTCTATTGAGGTAAAATCTAATGGAATAATATATATTGATCATATATGTAATAACAGTGTAAATAAAAGAAAAATATTTGAAGAAATTGAAATAGAAAAAAATGAAGAAATAGCAATCAAATGTTCTTATTGTCAAACAAAGACTATGTTAATTTGTACTAAATGCAATTCTTTTATTTGTAATGAATGTCTAAAATATCATTTAAATTATTATGTAATTGAGGAAGAAGTTGATAATGAAAAATATAGTAAAGAAAAAAATAAGGAAGTTGATGAAAGTGAAGATAGTGAATATGATAGTGATGATGATAGTGAAAAAGAAGAAGAAAATGAAGAAGAAAAAAAAATATTATATATATCAATATTTGATAAACAATTTATTTGTAATGAACATCAAATGAAATATACATATTATTGTGAAAAATGCAAAATTAATTTATGTAATGAATGTAAAATATGTCATATTCATATAAATAATTTTTGCTTTAAAGAATTTAAAAATCTAAAAAGAATAAAAAATATTTTAGAAAGAAAAGAAGAAAATAAAATATATTCAAAATTAATTTTATTATCAAATATTTTCAACGAATGTTTTTTAATAAACAAAGAAAAAAAAAATTTCAACATTAATATTATTCAAAATTATTTTATGATTAAAAATATTGTTTGTTTTATAGAAGAAAATAGTAAAAGTGAAAAAATAAATGATGCAATAATTTATTATGAAATAAAGCCAGCTAACAACAAATATTTTTGTACAAGTTTTATGGGAGAAGAATTTCAAAAATTTTATGGAGTATTATTAAATAGGATTCAAATGGGACATATAGATAGTTGGTATAAATTAAAAAATATAGAAAATAATTATAAAAAAAAAAATAATACAAATAATGAATTAAGTATTATTTTTAATAGTTATAATCTTAACCTATCTGTAATGGTAATGGATATTAAAACAGATTTTTCATTTTATAAAGATATATTAGATTCTTCTCAATTTAGTTTATATTTTTCAGAATTTGCAAATATATATGAAGATATTTTATTAAATTTTAAAACATTAGAATATAAATTTGATATATTAAAAGATATAACATTTGAAATTAATTATAAATTAGATTTTGAAATTAGAAGGAAAGCTTCAAATTTAATTGCAAAAGAAATAATAGATAAATTTTATAAAAATATATATAATTTAAAAATCACAAATTATAGATTAACTAATTCTTTAAATAAAATAAAAGATAAAATAAATGAAATTAATGAAAAAAAAATTGATAATGAAAAATTAAAGAAAAAACTAGAACAAAAGTTTAAAAGATGTGAAAATTTAATTTTAGAAAATGCAAAAAATGAATTAGAAATCTTTAATTCAGACAATAAAGTTGAAAAAGAAAATAATGATATTATATTTGTAAATTTAGATGATTCTGATAAAGAAATAAAAAAAGTAATTTTATTGAATTTATTTTTAATATTAAGAAAAGATTTAAATAATAGATTTAATAATTTTATACATAATGAAACACATAAAATTAATAATATATTTATTGGCGAAAAAAAAAAAGAAAAAAACAAAGATAAAGAAATAGCAGAAAATAAAAATACAGAAAAAGAAAATAATAAAAATAATATATTATGTTCTGAAAAATTAAAAATAATAAAAGAAATAAATAATAATTTAAATAAAAAAAAAAAAAAATCAACTATAAATAAAGAAATAGAAAAATTATTAAAATATATAAATAAAGATTATAAAAGTATAATACCTTTTTTATCACAAGATGAATTTATATTTTTTTTAGAAGATATTAAGAGATTATATAATATTAATTTTAAAGGTAATTTAATAAATTCAATTAATTTAGTGTTATTAGCAGAAAAAAAAAATTTATTATTAGAAGAAAAAATTTATGATAATAAAGAGCAGATAAAAAATGAAATTGAAAAATTAAAAGAAAAAATAGAAGAAAAAAATGACCTTAAAAAATTATTAAAAAAAATATATAAAATTTTAAATACTAATATAAAGGATTTAAATGGAATTTTAATGGATGATTTGGAAATATTAGAGGAATATAGAAATTATTATGATATAAAAAATTTGTTAAAAAAAATTGGAAATAAAATTTTAATAAATGTTAAAAAATTTAAAAAAAAAAAATTTGATAGTTTACTTAATGAAGATAGATATTTAATATTTATAATATTAGAAATTATGATATTAGAAAAATATATAAAAGAAATAAATGAAATTAAAAACGATATTAAAAAAATAAAATTAGATGAAATAGAAAAAGAAAATAAAATAAAAATAGAAATAATAAATTTTTTTAAAAATAAATTTAATACTAAAAAATATCAAGATAATATTACAATTGAAATATGGAAGGAATATGCTAATAAAAAAACATTTCTTATAGGTGATAATATAAAAATTATAAAATTAAATGAAGAAATAATATCATATGTTAAAAATAATAATTTAAATGATTTTATAAAAGATTTTGTAGATTTTTTTGATAATGAACTACCCCAAATAGATTTTACACAAAAAGATCCTCAAAATATAGATATTTTAACTTTTATGAAACAAAATCAATTAGATTTTTAATTATTATATATAAATAATCATTCAATATAAATTACTTATATAAAATTTTAAAAATATTTGTAAATTTTATTTAGTAAAAAAATAATAAATATATTATTATTGTAAATAAAAAAAAGAATATAAAATTACTTTTTTATATAATTTATATTTTAAAGATAATAAATAAAGAAAATAAAAAATATATATAAGGCATATTAGAAATTAATATTAAAAAATTAAAAAATAATTAAATTTGAATAAATAAATTAATAAAATTATAAATAATTAATATAAATAAATAATTATAAAAAATAAAATTTTAATAAATTAAAAAAAAATAAAAAGATTTATAAATGGGATTGGGGATTGATAATGAAAATTATAATAATTCTTCAATAACAAATTATAAAAATATAAATAAAATTAAACAAAATATTATTAATACTGATTATTCAGCAGTAAATTCAAAATTAACTAAGAAAAATAATTATAAAAATAATATGAAAAATC
>JAEEGL013109363.1_pt1 | contig 11466 bp, 9 predicted proteins | sample 9134231 | NCBI WGS metagenome assembly JAEEGL01 (sample SAMN16246548, study PRJNA631951) | gut metagenome | biome: gut microbiome; feature: rumen; material: fiber-attached | host: Bos | place: Iran: Karaj | collected 2018-10
CTGATCGTCTTGGGCGGCTGGCCCATGAAGCGGCACAGGATGCCGTAGATATCGGCAAGCTGGGCCTCCTTGATCGCGTACAGCGCGTCCTCGTCGGCGCCCTCGGCACGGGCTTTACGCATGTCGCGCACCGCGAGGCGCAGCTTGGCGGCCAGCACGCGCGTGACGTAGCGGGTGTCGCCCGAGATCTGGGCGTCGGGCATGAAAGCCTTGGGCACGATGCCGTATTTGTCGAGGATGTCGGCGCACATGTACCACTGGCCGTTGTCCATGATCGGGTTGCGCAGCATCCCCGCCGCCTTGGGCGAGGACAGCGGCTCGTCGATCACGGCGATCGCGCGGTTGAGGAAGCGGTTGCACTTCTCGAGCTGGTCGTAGAAATAGACGAAATCCTGCGACAGCTCGAAGCCCCTGTCGGCCATGTCGAGGTTCTCTATGGCGTGCTGGCGCACGTTGTTGAGGGCGGCGAAGGCCCAGCAGCGCAGGCTCTGCACCTGATCGGTGACGTTGCCGTCCCACACGTCGACCGAAAAGGTGAACGGCAGGCGGCTGATCGCCTCGAAGTTCATCGCGGCGAGCTGGATGCCGTTCTGGATCACGGCGTTGGCCACCGCGTGACCCATGACGTCCGCGGCCCAGCGCTCTTCACAGGCGGCGAAAAACGCCGCGTCGAGTTCTTTTTTCATAGTCGTTCCTTTCTCAGATCAGATGGCAGGCCACGAAGTGATCGGGCTCGATCTCCCGCAGCGCGGGGCTCTCCTTGCGGCACTGGTCGGTGGCCAGCGGGCAGCGCGTGCAGAACTTGCAGCCGGCGGGGGCGTTGATCGGGCTGGGGATCTCGCCCTCGAGGTGCACGCGGCTCTTGATCCAGCTATGGTAGGGGTCGGGCTCGGGGATGGCGGAGAACAGCGCCTTGGTGTAGGGGTGCTGGGGGTTGCCGTAGATGCTGACGTTGCCGCCCAGCTCGACGATCGAGCCGAGGTACATGACGGCGATGCGGTCCGAGATGTGGCGCACCATCGACAGATCGTGGCTGATGAACATGTAGGTGAGGCCCAGCTCGCGCTGCAGGCCGGTGAGCAGGTTGACGACCTGCGCCTGGATCGACACGTCGAGCGCGGCGATCGGCTCGTCGCACACGATGAAGCGCGGCTCGACGGCCAGGGCGCGGGCGATGCCGATGCGCTGGCGCTGGCCGCCCGACAGCTCGTGGGCGAAGCGCGAGGCGTAGTCGCTGGTCAGGCCGACGTAGGCCAGCACCTGGTTGACCCTGTCCTCGCGCTGCTGGCGCGTCATATCCTTGAAGTGGACCGTCAGGCCCTCGGCGACGATCGTGCCGATCGACATGCGCGGGTCGAGGCAGGCGTAGGGGTCCTGGAAGATCATCTGGCAGTTCTTGGAGAACGCCAAGCGCTCGGCAGCGTTGAAGCTGCGGGTGTCCTTGCCGTTGTAGAGGATCTGGCCGTCGGTGGGCTCATAGACGCCCAGCAGCGTGCGGCCGACCGTCGTCTTGCCGCAGCCGGACTCGCCCACGACGCCGAACGTCTCGCCCTCGTAGATCTTGAAGCTGACGTCGTCGACGGCCTTGACCTTCTTGCCGCCGCGCGCCGGGAAGTACTCGCGCAGATGCTTGACTTCGAACAGAACTTTCTTCTCGGCCATTATTCGTCACCTCTCATCGACGGCGCCTTGACCTTGGGCGCCATGCTGTGCTCCAGCCAGCAGGAGACGGTGTGCGTCTCGCTGAGGTGGATCTCCTCGGGCATGCGCTGCTTGCAGATCGGCATACAGTAGTCGCAGCGGTCGGCGAACGGGCAGCCGGTGATGGGCATCATCAGGTCGGGCGGCGTGCCCTGGATCGAATAGAGCGCGCCCTTGCTCTTGGTCTGCTTGCTGGGCACGGAGTTGAGCAGCGCCCAGGTGTAGGGATGGTGCGGCTCGTCGAACAGCTCGAACTTGGTGCCGCGCTCGAGGATCACGCCGGCGTACATCACCTGGATGCGGTCGGCGAAGTCGAACACGATGCCGAGGTCGTGCGTGACGAGGATGAAGGCCTTGTTGGTCTTCTCCTTGAGCTCGTTGAGCAGCTCGAGCACCTGCGCCTGGATCGTCACGTCCAGCGCGGTGGTGGGCTCGTCGCAGATGATGATGTCGGCGTCGCAGGCGATGGCGATGGCGATCATCACGCGCTGGCGCATGCCGCCGGAGAGCTGGTGCGGATACTGGCGCACGCGCTCCTCCGGGCTGGGGATGCCCACGAGCTTCAGCAGCTCGATGGCCCGCTGCTCGGCGGCGGCGCGGCTGACGGACTTATCGTGGAAGCGGATGCCCTCGGCGATCTGGTAGCCCACGGTCAGCGTCGGGTTGAGGGAGGTCATCGGGTCCTGGAAGATCATGCCGATGCCCTCGCCGCGCAGCTTGCTCAGCTCGCGGCTGTTCATGTGCACGACGTCCTGCCCCTTGAAATCGATGACGGAGCCCTCTTCGATGAAGGCGGCGGAGTTGCCGTAGAGCTTCATCAGCGCCTTGACCGTGACGGTCTTGCCGCAGCCGGACTCGCCCACGATGGCCAGCGTCTCGCCGGCGTCGAGGTGGAAGCTGACGCCGCGCACGGCGCGGATCTTGCCCGCGTAGCTGCTGAAGGAGACAGCCAGGTCTTTCACTTCCAACAAATGTTCAGACATGTCGTTTCCTCCTTTACTTTCTCTGGCGCGGGTCGAGGGCGTCGCGCAGGCCGTCGCCCATCAGGGTGAAGGCCAGCATCGTCAGCGCGATGCACATCGCGGGGAAGAACATCAGATAGGGCTTGAAGGTGAACACGGTCTGCGCCGCGGAGCACAGCGCGCCCCAGCTCGTGTCCGGGGCCTGGATGCCGAGGCCGAGGAAGCTGAGGAACGCCTCGGAAAAGATCATGCTGGGCACGCGGAACGTGATGTTGACGATGATGATGCCGATGGTGTTGGGGATCAGGTGCGAGGTGACGATCTTCATCGGACGCACGCCCAGCAGCCTGGCCGCCAGCACGTAGTCGGAGCTGCGCAGCGTGATCATCTGCGAGCGCACGAGGCGGGCGATGCCGGTCCAGCCCGTGAGCGTCATGGCCAGCAGCAGCGTCTTGACGCCCTTGGCGTCGAGCCACATCGACAGCAGGATGACCACCAGCAGGTACGGGATCGAGGAGAGGATCTCGACGATGCGCATCATGAACGTGTCGATGCGGCCGCCGAAATACGAGGCCAGGCCGCCGTAGATGCAGCCGATGACGGCGCAGATCAGCGCGCCGGCGATGCCGATGAAGATCGACACGCGGCCGCCCTGCCACACGCGGGCGAAATAATCGCGCCCGAGCTTGTCGGCGCCGAACCAGTACTCGCTGTCGATCGGGTGGTAGCTCTCCTTGATGTTGGTCTCCTGGTGGGGGTGCTTGGCGATGATCGGGCCGAACACGACCATCACCGTGAGGATGACCAGCAGGATCAGCCCGAACACGGCCAGCTTGTTCTTGCGGAAGCGGCGCCAGGCGTCCTGCCAGTAGGAAATATGGGGGCGCAGCACACGGTCCTTGGAGGTGTCTACGCCGACGGTCTCAAACAGCTCGGGGGTCAGGCCCTCGGTGCTGTTGACCCAATCAGTGTTCATCGGGGACATTGCTTGCCACTGACCTCCTGTTCTGTTTTGCTTCCAGCCGCACCCTGGGATCGATCACCAGGTACAGCAGATCGACGACCAGCAGCGAGAACACGTAGGTGGCGGTGAACAGGAAGTTCATGCCGATGACCATCGTGTAGTCGCGCGAGTTGATCGCCTTGACGAAGTAGGTGCCCAGACCGGGGATGGCGAACATCGACTCGATGATGAACGAGCCGCCCAGCAGGCCGGCCACGCTGGGGGCCAGCATCGTGACGATCGGCATCAGCGTGTTGCGCAGCACGTGGCGCACGATGATGGCCGGACGCCGCAGGCCCTTGCTCTCGGCCGTGAGGATATAGTCCTGCCCGATGATGTCGAGCGTGGTCGACTTCATGTAGCGGCAGTAGGTGGCCACCGGGCCCAGCGTCATGCACAGCACCGGCAGCACGTAGTGGATCGGCTTGCCCCAGCCGGCGGTGGGGAACCACATCACCTTGACCGTGAGGTAGTACTGCACCAGCGAGGCCAGCACGAAGGCCGGGATGCAGGTGCCCACCAGCGCCAGGAACGTGGCCAGATAGTCGGGCAGCCGGTTTTTGTGCAGCGCCGCCAGGATCCCGAGTATGATGCCCAGCGTCACGCCGATCACCAGGCCCCAGATGCCGAGGCGGAAGGAAATGGGGGCGTATTTATAAATGAACTCCTCGACCATGCGCCCCGGATACTTGAGCGATTCGCCGAGGCTCCCCTCGGTGAAGAACAGCTTCCAGAAGCGGAAGTATTGGATGTAAAGCGGCTGGTCGAGGCCGTATCGCGCGTAGTAATTCTCTCTGGTTGCCTTGGGCAGGTTCTCGACCGACGCCATCAGCGGGTCGCCGGGGATCGAATGGATCATGAAGAACGTGATCGAAACGACGATGAACAGCACCAGGAACATATACAGGATGCGCTTGAGGACATATTTCAGCATGCGGTGCGATCCCTCCTTTTCTAAGAGACCCGGGGAAACGGGTTCCCCGGGTCTGTTTTGCTATTGCGGTTTGTCGTTGAATCGCGTTCAGGCTTACGGCCTGCCGACGGTGTAGACGGTCTTGAAGCTGCTGTTGCCGAACGGCGAACGGTCGACGCCGCGGACATAGTCATACTCGAAGATGTTGCCGCAGTTGTAGGAGATCGGGCAGATCAGGGTCTCGTCGGAGACGACGATCTTCTCGCCCTCGGCGACCAGCTTGATGCGCTCGTCGGGATCGACGGTCTTGTTCAGCTCGTTGACCAGCTCGTCGAACTCGGCGTTGTCATAGTGGACGGGGATGGCGTTGGAGCCGGTGGTGAACAGGTTCAGCATGTAGGCGGTGTCGGCGGAGGAGCCCCAGGACAGGCACGCGACCTGGAAGTCGCCGGTCTGCCAGCCGCTCATGGCCATGGCATAATCGTCGAAGCTCGTCTCGATGCTCTTGATGCCCAGCTTCTTGATCAGGTCATCCTGCCAGTACTCGGCCTGGGTGTGCATGCTGGAGCCGGTGCTGCCGAAGCCGACCTTGAAGCTCCAGTCCGCGGCCTTCAGGCCCGGCTCGACCTCGTCGAGGCCTTCCTGCAGCAGCTTGGCGGCGTCGGGATTCTCGTCGATCATCTTCTGGATCAGGTCGCCGTTGTACTCACGGATGTTGTAGTCGCCCTCGTACATGACGTAGGCGTACAGGCCGGCAGCCTTCCTGGGCACGCCGCCCAGCAGGACCTCGACGGTGGCGTCGCGGTCAAAGGCAACGGTGATGGCCTTGCGGATCTTCTCGTTGGCGAAATACTTGTCCTTCAGGTTGAAGAACCACATGAACGTACGGGCATACTCGACCTTGGTGTTGGTCAGGCCTTCCTTGTTCTGGAAGCGCTCGATGTAGTCCTGATCGGTGACGCCCAGGTAGTCGATCGAGCCGTTGTCCAGCATGTTGTAGCTGGTGGTCTGCTCCTGGATGGAGTACAGCGTGACGGTGTTGAGATACACATGCTCGGCATCCCAGTACTTCTCGTTCTTCTCCAGCGTGATGGAGCTGTTGTGCGTCCAGTCGGTGATGATGAAGGGGCCGCAGCTCAGCATCGTGTCGGCCTCGGTGCCGTACTTGTCGCCGTACTTCTCATAGTGATCCTGCTTCTGGGGATAGAAGCTGATGCTGTTCAGCAGGGTCGGGCAAACGTACTCGGTCTCGATGACGACGGTCTTCTCATCGGGAGCGGTGACGCCCAGCTCGGTGGCGTCCATCTGGCCGTTGTTGATGGCCTCGGCGTTCTTCAGCATGTACCAGTTGCCGGCGTAGGGGAACGCGGTCTCGGGCTTCAGCTTCATCTGAGCCGAATAGACGTAATCCTGCGCGACGACCTTGGTGCCGTCCTGCCAGTAGTTGTCCCTCAGATGGAACGTCCAGGTCAGGCCGTCCTCGGAGGTCTCCCAGCTCTCGGCGCCGTCGCCGGTGAGCACGCCGTTCATGTTTCTGACCAGCGGGGTGAAGAGCTGGCTCAGGACCGTGCCGGTGGCGGCCACGGAGTTGTGGAACTCGTCCAGCGTGCCGGGCTCGTCAGACAGCACGACGTTGAGGTACTGATCCTCGTCGATCGTCTCGCCGTTGACGACGATGCCCTCGGGCTCGGTCGCGGCGGGCGTGGTGGTCGTCGTCGCGGGAGTCGTGGTCGTCGTGGCGGCGGGCGTGGTGGTCGTGGTGTTCGCAGCCGTGTTGTTGTTCGTCGTCTGGGTATTGCCGCAGGCGACCAGGCCCATGGCCATGACGAAGACCAGCAGAAGGCTAAGGAACTTCTTCATCTTGTTTTCCTCCATCGTGATTTTTTTCATCGGCTTTTGGCCGAAAAAGACAAAGTCATACCATGTCTTATCGTTCCTATTCTACACATATCCGCCCATTGCGTCAAGACAAATATTGCGATTTTATTTCAACGCGCCGCACTATTCCGGCATCGGCAGCGGCTCGCTCTCCAGGCAGGCCAGCAGCTCCGGCGGCATGAAGCGCCTGTCGAGCGTCGCGCCGTCGATGAACATGTCGAACCACTCGTCGGCCATCACGTAATGGCCGCCGATGCCCATCGCCGGGCCGTAGCTGTTCTGCACCTTCCAGCGGTCGGGCCTGCCGTTCTCATCGAGGTTGACGCCGGTGAACAGCATCATGTGGGTGCCGACGGTCCACTTGTAATCGTGGCTCTGCGGCTTGTCCATCATCAGCCTGGTGCCGAACAGCGCCTCGTAATCGAACAGGCTCTGCCCCATATAGCCGTATTTCCGGCTGGCGAACATGCGCGGGTCGCTGCCGAAGATCACGGTCTCGCCGTGTTTGAGCATCTCCACCGCCACGGCCTTGATGTCCTCGACGCGCATGTTGAGCCGCGGGCGGGAGTCGTACTGCGGGCCGTCCTGCGGGAAGTCGGTGTGGTAATACACTTTATTGAACTCGAGCTTGCTGTCGGGCAGGAAGTCGACCTCGACCAGGTTGTCCCAGTCCAGCCCGCAGTAGTCGTTCATGAACCCGATCGGCGTCTGATCGCGCAGGCAGTGATATTCGCCCGCCGTGTCGCGGTAGGAGAAGTCGAAGCGCGTCGGCGGCTCGCCGAGGAAGCGGCAGAGGATGCCGTAGACGTCGCTCATGATCTGTTGCCGCAGCGATGTGATATCCTCGCCGGCGGCCAGCGCGCTGCGCAGCTCCCAGGCGCTGCGGCGCAGCTTCATGCCGAGGATGCGCGTCAGCGGCATCGTCGCCTTGACGACCTCGCTGTCCGGCATCACGCTCTTGGGCACGAGGCCGTACTTCTGCGCCAACGGGATAAAGCCGAAATAGCCGTAATCCGAGATCGGGCGGCTCAGAAAGCGGCTGACCAGCGGGTCCTCGACCGGGAGGTCGGCGCTGCGGACGATCTTGTTGAGGAACTGATTGCTCTTTTCGAGCTGGTCGTAGAAATAGACGTAGGCGTGCGACATCTGGAAGTTGCGCTCGGCGATGCGCAGCGCCTTCTTGACGTTGGCGCGGGCGATGTTGAGGTAGGTGAACGACCAGCAGCGCTCCGAGGCCATCTGGTCGCACACGCCGTCGCTGTCGTACTCGATGCTGAACGTGAACGGGAGCTTTTGCTGGGCGTCTCTGCTGAGCGCCAGCTCGTCGAGCGTCACGCGTTTGAGCGCGTCGCCGACGATGTGCCCCGCCGCGTCGCCGGCCCAGGCGGCGCGGAACGCATCGAGCTGCGCGCGGCTGATCTGCTGTCTGTCCATATTGACGTCTCCTTTTGTCGGTTTTTGTCGAAGCGCGTCGGCTTTTGTATCATTTTAACATCGTTCCTTGCAATCGACAAGGTAATACACTATAATTTATAAACAGATGGGACTTCACGGACAGGACCCAAACGGAAGGAGCAGTGACATGTGGGATATTTCGGATAAGTATACCGTATCGGAGGCGCCGGCGGGCCGCGCGGAGCGGCTGGCGCTGGACGAGACGCGGTTTCGCGCCTGCTTCCGCGCGTTCTTTTACGGCGAGCTGCTGCCGCGCGTCTACGGCGGGCAGAGCGCGCCGCTCGACGAGGCGCGCGAGTGGCTGGCGCTGTGGCGCGAGCGCGGCCTGAGCGAAGGCGACCACGACGTGCGCTTCGCGCGCTGCCTCGTGCAGGCGATCGAGGACGAGTCGGCCGCTTCGCCGCTCGACAGCGTCTATCTGGCCGCCTACCGCAGGGAGAAGCCCGAGATCACGCCCGAGGACCGCGAGGTCGTGCTGCGCGTGATCCACGACCGCCGCTCGGTGCGCGCGTTCCACGACAGAGACATCCCCGACGCGCTGCTGGCGCGCATCCTCGCCGCCGGGCAGCACGCGGCGCACGTCAACAACCTGCAGTCGATCCGCTACATCGTCGTCAACGAGACGCACGAGCCGTGGGTCTTCCGCGGCGTCGACATTCCGCCCGCGCACCAGCACATCGCCGTGCTGCAGGACGACCGCTGCTATCAGGGCGGCGGCGAAAAGAACCTGATGGACCGCATCGTCGACGCCGGCGCGGCGACCGAGTGCATGCTGCTGGCGATGCACGCCTACGGCGTGGACGGCGCGTGGCTGACCTACAACGACGAGGAGCAGTTCCCGCGCCTGCGCGCGCGCTTCGACCTGCCGGACTACATGCGCATCGTCGATCTGATCGACCTCGGCTACGGCAGCCAGACGCCCTTCCCGCCCCAGCGCCCGGACGTCGCCGAGCGCGTCATCGTGAGAGTATAGGAGGGAGCAGCCATGCAGCAGAAACCGTCTAAAAAAGAATACTGGGCCTATTTCTCGCAGGACGACGATTTTTACATGGGGCTGAGCGATATCGCCTTCCGCACCTGCTTCCATGCCAGGATCCACCACAACCTCGAGATCCAGGTCAACCACGCGCTCAACACCGGCGTCGCCTTCTACCCCAAGCGTCTGGCGCTGATGTTCCACTGGATGGAGCTGTGGGACAAGAAGGGCCTGAGCCACGACCTGCCGGAATACCGCTTCGCGGCGCAGATGTTCAAGATGGCCTTCGACTATGAGGCCGGGATCAGGACCGATCTCAGCCAGTTCGCCACCAAGCGCCTGACCGAGGAGGAGCAGCAGCGCTTCGACAAGGTGCTGTACAGCCTGCGCGACTGCTATACCTTCACGCCCGACCCCGTGCGCGACGAGGACCTCGACGCGATCGTCGACGCCGCGCTGTGGGCCGCCAACGGCGGCAACCTCCAGCCGCTGCGCTTCATGATCATCCACGAGGACGCCTGCCCCGGCCTGTTCCCCGAGTCGACGGCCAAGGGCGCGCCGGTGCACCTCGTGATCTGCTACGACACCGAGGGCCGCCACGCGCTGGCCGCGATGGGCGGGCGCAGGGACGTGCCGGAGAGCGCGCTGATGTCGCACCGCAACTCGCCGCTCGACGTCGGCTCGGCGCTGACCAACATCCGCCTGGCCGCCGCGGCCTGCGGGCTGGCCTGCAGCCGCCAGAGCATGACCCCGGCGCTGGCCGCGCGGCTGCTCGAGCGCTTCGGTCTGCCCGATACGATCCACCCGATGGCGTTCGTCGAGCTGGGCTACAGCGACGAGATCGCCCTCGACCTGCCCAAAACGGCCGTGCGCGACAGCGTGCTGGCCGTCATCTAAGCGATAAGGAGGTCATACCATGCCAAGAGTCATCGAGCCCGGCTGCGTCAAGTGCGGCGCCTGCACGGCCGACTGCCCCGTCGAGGCCATCCGCGAGGGCGAGACCCAATTCTACGTCGACCCCGCCGTGTGCATCGACTGCGGCGAGTGCCACTGCCCGTTCGGACACATGGGCAAGATACCCTTTGTGCCAGAAGCCGGGCGAAAATCTTCGATTTTCGTCCCGATTTCGGACCCGCGTCAGAAGGGCGTCTGACGCTTTGGCCGCGCCGCTGCAGCGCACTCGCTTCGCTCGCACGTATGCGGCTCGGTCGGTGCATTTTGGGCGGCACATGTCCGCCCAAAATGCGAATCGGTTACGGCGCTGCGCGCCGGGTTGAAAAGACAAGCGGCGGCATCGAATGCGCCGCAGGCGCGGCAATGATTCATTGACCTGCACTCCCTCAGTCGCCTGCGGCGACAGCTCCCCCGTGGGGGGAGCCAAAGAGGAAAATGAACTTGCTTTGTTCGTCATCGACCTGTGTCTATTGATTATTGAACTATGGAATGGACTATCCTCGGCCTGTTCTGCGCGATGCTGCTGGCCTGCATCGCGCTCGACCTGCCGATCCTTCTGGCGCTGGCCGCCGGGCTGGCGCTGTTCCTCTTTCACGGCGTCAAAAAGGGCTTCGCCCTGACTGCGCTGCTGAAAACGGCGCTCGACGGCGTGAAGACCGTCAAGAACATCCTGCTGACGTTCCTGCTGATCGGCGTGCTGACCGCGCTGTGGCGCGCGGCCGGGACGATCCCCTATATCGTCGTGCGCGCCGCGGGGCTGATCCGGCCGTCGGTGTTCGTGCTGATGACGTTCCTGCTCAACGCGCTCGTCTCGGTGCTGACCGGCACGGCCTTCGGCACGGCGGCGACGATGGGCGTGATCTGCGCCGCGATGGGCGCGGCGCTGGGCGTCGGGACGTTCTGGACCGGCGGCGCCGTGCTGTCGGGCGTCTTTTTCGGCGACCGCTGCTCGCCCGTGTCGACGAGCGCACTGCTCGTCGCCCAACTGACGGAGACCGACATCTTCGACAACATCCGGCGCATGGTGCGCTCGGCCGCCGTGCCGTTCGCGCTGTCGTGCGCCGTCTATCTGGCGGCGGGGCTGGCGGCCGCGCCGGACGGCGCGCTGCCCGACCTGTCGGGCGTCTTCGCGCGCGAGTTCGAGCTCTCGCCGCTTGCGCTGATCCCGGCCTGCGTGATCCTCGTGCTGTCGCTGCTGCGCGTCAACGTCAAGGCTGCGATGGCCGCGAGCATCGCCTCCGCCCTGCCGATCTGCCTGCTGCAGCGCCACATTCCGGCCGACGAGCTGCTGCGCATCTGCCTGACGGGCTTCCGCCCCGCCGATCCGCAGGTGGCGGCGATGGTGTCGGGCGGCGGCGTCACGTCGATGCTGCGCGTGGCGGGGATCGTCTGCCTGTCGTCGTCCTACGCGGGGATCTTCAGGAAGACCGGCCTGCTCGACCCGGCGTGCGCGCTGGTCGAGCGCCTTGCCGCGCGGCTGGGGCGGATGGGCGCGATGACCGTCACCTCGCTGCTGGCGGGGATGGTGGCCTGCAACCAGACGCTGGCCGTCATGCTGACCGACCAGCTTTGCGCCGGCCTCAGGCGCGATCCGTCCGACTTCGCGCTGGCGCTGGAGGACACC